>Ga0206127_1000790_pt1 | contig 37480 bp, 36 predicted proteins | sample Helgoland_Spring_6_FD_148646 | JGI IMG/M metagenome (GOLD analysis project Ga0206127, IMG submission 148646) | Pelagic subsurface seawater microbial communities from Kabeltonne, Helgoland, North Sea - Helgoland_Spring_Bloom_20160419_1 | ecosystem: Environmental > Aquatic > Marine > Epipelagic ...
GACCGCACCCAAGACGTTAAGAAGGCCGTGGCTGAATTAAAGGCGAAGGGCTCAGCCCAGGCAGAAACTCTGCCGCGCGACTACCGCCCTTGGGGCTGGTATGAGAGCATCGCCCTCGGTCCTCGCTTCAAAGTAAAGCGTATTGTTGTCAACCCTGGCGCCTCCCTTTCGCTGCAGTCCCACAACCACCGATCGGAGCACTGGGTTGTAGTTGAAGGTACTGCGAAAGTCACGATAAACGATAGCGTCCAGACGGTTAATGAAAACCAGTCCGCCTATATCCCCCTTGGCGCTGTTCACCGAATGGAGAACCCAGGGAAATGGCCGCTCACACTCATCGAAGTGCAAACTGGCAGCTACTTTGGCGAGGACGACATCCTCAGGTATGACGATGTCTATGGTCGCGGACAAAGTCCCAAGGGGTGACACACGTGGTTTCTTTTAAATCCAATTCGCAGCTTTTAAAGGCGGCGATCAAATGTGATTTAGACATACCAAAACAGTCACTAGTAGGGCCGACTTTTTAAGATTATGGGCAGGTGGATGAGAGTTTTTAGACGCAATAAGAAGAAGTTTGGATTAAGTAATGAACAGAAAAATTAGAAAAGCCGTTTTCCCTGTCGCAGGTTTTGGCACGCGTTTTTTGCCTGCGACAAAGGCAATGCCTAAGGAGCTCTTGCCAATTGTTGACAAGCCACTGATCCAATACGCCGCGGAAGAAGCAATCGCCGCAGGTATCGACACACTGATTTTTGTGACTGGCCGCAATAAACGTGCAATTGAAGATCACTTCGACTCCAATCATGAATTGGAAACAATCTTGCGCGGGAAGGGCAAGGAAGCGCAGGCCGACATGGTTCGCAACATCATGCCTGCGGGCGTTGAATGCATTTTCGTACGTCAGTCGGAACAGTTGGGTTTAGGCCATGCGGTTCTATGTGCGGAACGCGCGGTGGGAGGTGAACCCTTTGCCGTTTTGCTAGCGGATGATTTTCTGACGGATTACGAACCGGGTGTGACAGCAGATTTGGTACAGGCATTTGCAGGTAGCGGCAAATCGCAACTTTCGGTGTATGAGGTTGATGGGCCTGATATCTCAGAATACGGCGTTGTCGTTCCAAATGCCTCGGGTACAGGTATCGCAGGGTTAGTAGAAAAACCAAATGCGAGCGAAGCACCCTCAAACCTGGCAGCCATAGGGCGATATATATTGACGTCAGATATCTTCGAAACTTTGCGGGGACTAGGTGCTGGATTAGGTGGCGAAATACAACTGGCTGATGCGATCAACATACACGCGCGGCAGGATTCTTTTGAAACTGTCCGCCTGAACGGTCGACGTTTTGATTGTGGATCAGTGGGAGGCTTTATAGCAGCATCAAATCATGAATTTGCTGCCAGAGGTTTATGTTAAGGTGATAGCTATTACCCAAGCTCAATTTGTTAACACGTCCGAAGTTTGGGTGTTGAATGCGGTTAGAAGTTCAACTCAGGATTGGTGGAAGGTCATATGATCCGGCTCAACAAGTTTTTTCCCCGCGGCCGAGCCCTAGATCGAGGGCGGACAATATTACAACTTTTCATCATAAGCAATAGAAACACGTAAACCCTAAAAGAAAGTAAAGTAAATGTTTAACGAAAATTTTTGGTCTGGAAAGCGTGTTCTGATAACAGGACACAATGGCTTTAAAGGATCATGGCTAACATTTTTACTTCAATCAATTGGGGCGAACGTGACTGGTGTTAGCCTAAAAAATGATGATCCGATCTCGCTTCAAGCATTACTAAACATAGAAGATCTGTGTGATAATTATTATTGCGATATACTTAATGTATCTGAATTAGAAAATATTTTTTGCCGGTCAAATCCTGAAATAATACTTAATTTGGCGGCACAAGCAATTGTGTCTGAAGGCTACTCTCAGCCAATGGAAACGTTTCAAACTAATTTCATTGGCTCCTTGAATATCCTCGAGACTGCCCGACGGCACGCATCAGTTAAGGCTGTGATCATGGTAACAACTGACAAAGTCTATGAAAACTTGGACCAACATAACGCGTTTACCGAAAATGATAAACTTGGGGGGGAGGACCCGTACAGCGCAAGTAAGGCCGCTTCGGAGCTTGCAATCCAATGCTACCGAAAATCATTTCTTGATAAATTAGATATCCAAGTAGTGTCAGTACGCGCCGGAAATGTAATTGGTGGTGGCGATTGGGCGGCTAACAGATTGATACCCGATCTAGTACGCAGCTGGTACAATAATCAAAGTTTCCAAATACGAAACCCAGAAGCCACAAGACCATGGCAACATGTATTGGATCCACTGAATGGTTATCTTAAACTTGCTGAGTATGCATTTAACCGGAAATTGAAGGCCAACTCCTACAATCTTGGCCCCAAAAAAGAAGCTACTCCAATTTCAGTACGAAACTTAGTGTCCCTGGCAGAAGCTGTTACAAAAAAAGTAGCAGTAGAAAACACGGCGGCGGCTCCAGTTGATATAAAGGAGGCTCAATATCTCTCACTAAATTCACAGCAAGCTCATGACCATTATGGATTAGAAACAATGTGGACGCCTCAAAAAGCTATTGAAAAAACTTTTGACTGGTACGAAAGGTTTTATAAAGGTGCTGATGCCAAAACTTTAGTTCAACAAAATATAATTGACTTTCAAATGACAGGGGCTGACCAATGAAAAAATGTGAAGTATGCTTTGGCACAAATCTCGAAGCAGTACTAAATCTGGAACATCATCCGCTATGTGACGATTTGATTCCGGTAGGCTCCAATTTAGAGAATGACGTCTTTCATATCGAGATTGCAATCTGCAAGGACTGTTTGACAGCACACCAATTGCATCAAGTAGATAAAGAGAGATTATTCCCACTAACATACCATTACAGGTCCCGGTTTACATCAGACGTACTGGCGGGGATGGAAGAGCTGCGTAACCACATAACCGAAAAATTAGGTTGCCTGCAAGGTAAATTAGTACTGGACGTAGGATGCAACGATGGAAGCTTACTTGATTTTTTTGCGGCAAAGGGCGCGAAAACATTTGGAGTGGAACCTACAGGAGCCGCATCGGACGCTGTTGGCAGAGATCACGTTATCATAAATGGTTACTTCACAAACGACCTCGCAACTAATTTAAGTCAATCACATGGTGCAATGAATATAATAACGTTTACGAACGTTTTTGCACATATAGAAAATCTGGGCGAGTTACTTAACGCCGTCCAAGTTTTGATGGATGATGAAACTATTTTAGTTATTGAAAACCATTATCTTGGATCTGTCCTTGCATCGAACCAATTTGATACCTTTTATCACGAACACCCAAGGACCTACAGCCTCAATTCATTTAAAATGATAGCCAAGCGTTTGGGTGTCAGTATATTAGATGTCCAATTTCCAAAACGTTATGGTGGAAATATCAGAGTAATAATGGGTCAGAAACATCCGGGAAAATATTTGGAACGCACTGAAGCGGATGAAATACTAAAATCAGAGATGACTTTCTGCGATCAATTCGGAGATATGAGAACATTTATTGATCGATGGAAATTTGACAAACGTGCTCAAATTGACCGGTTAGTTGCGTTATGCGGACCTCTTCCAGCAAAGGCATTTCCAGGAAGAGCCGCGATTTTGATCAAAATGCTCAACTTATCTACTGACCAAATTTCAGCTGTCTACGAAAAACCAGGTTCTATGAAAATTGGTAACTATTTACCGGGCACGAGGATACCAATCAAGTCAGACGAGGAGATTGACTATAGCAAACACAAACAAGTGATAAATTTAGCTTGGCATATAGCTCCAGAGATTAAAACATACCTTAAATCATTAGGTTTCAAAGGCGACCTCGTAAGTATCGTATAAATTTTCTTGTGAAAGTCTTTTGAATGACAGTCGTAGGTGTGATTGGCGGAGGATTTGGTCTCTATGGCTACATCCCGGCTATTCTACAAAACAAATCATACAGTGTTATAACGTTGGAGAAATACAAATATAAAATCCATGAAAGAAAAGAACTGTCTGAAGCAGCTCGGTTAATCCATTATGGCAAAGATGTATCAGAGATCATCCGTAACAGTGATTTAATTATTTTGGCCCGACGCCCAAATGACAATTTAGAGATCGTTAAGCTTATTCACGATAAAAAATTGATTATTGAAAAGCCAATATCAAGCACACCACACGGCGCTCGTATTATTTATAAAATCACAAAGAGCCAAGGCAATCAGTTATATAGCGGGTTTGTCTTCAAATATTTGAATTGGTATAAATGGTTGAAATTTACTAAAGCTGAGTCAATAATTATAAATTGGGGAATTAAAAAAAGTAACAATAACGACAGCTGGAAGTATTCAGAGGCACAAGGTGGTGGACTACTTCAGTTCTATGGAATACATTTTTTAAACCTTGCAGTCGATCTCGGCTATCGGTTGATCGATATAAGTTTACACGACTCGGACGGCAAACTAGACCTGCACTTCCAGTCAGGACTTAAACACTTGAACTTGTCGATATTTTATACGAACAATCCAATCTTCCAAATAAATGACCAAAAGAACAACTCAATTATAAACCAAATGTCACCATTTGGTGAGGTGCCAAAAATTGGAAAACCGGATGTCAGAGTTAAGTCAATAATAGCCTTGGTTGAAGATATTCGACGTGGCACTTGTAAGCAATCATTATTTAACACCATCAATCTTTGGGAAAGTTCGTTAAAGGAAGCTAAAAGATGAAACTAGTTATTTTTGCCGGCGGCTATGGTACGCGGCTCGCTGAACTTACGTCTGAACTACCAAAACCGCTAGTTACCGTAGGTGATCGCCCTATAATTTGGCATATAATGAAATACTACAGCACTTTTGGTATAAACGATTTCATCATATTAGGCGGGTACAAAGTCCAGAAAATTGCGGATTTTTTTCAGAATTTTACCAGTGAGCTATTCGACATAGAGATTTGTACGGTCAGCAGAGAAACTACTTATCATTCAAAGAATACTGATGAATGGACCATACGTATAATTGACACGGGATTGGATACATTAACCGGATCACGGTTAAACAAAGCCAAACATGCCTTAGTCGATGAGGAAGAGTTTTTTTTGACATATGGTGACGGCCTAAGCGACGTCGACCTAAACGCACTGAGATCTTGCCACCAAGCAAACAATAACAGAGTTACGTTGACTTCCGTTACTCCGCCAGCTCGATATGGAATGCTACAAAATAATAGCCGAAACCAACAGGTAATCTCTTTCAACGAAAAACCAACCAAAAACAGCGATAAAATAAACGGCGGATTTTTTGTAGTATCTCAAGAGATTTTTGACGAGCAATACAACGAAAAAAACACGGTATGGGAACGTGATATTTTAACACGTTTAAGCAAAAAGAACCAACTCGGTTATTATCAGCACAATGGCTTTTGGTATTCAATGGACACCTTGCGAGAAAAGGAACACCTCGAAAAACTGTGGAGATCCGACAACTGTCCATGGAAAGTATGGGAAACATAAGAAATGACAATCATCAGGAAAAATACGATGGCTTCACTTTTCGAAAATAACTTAACGGATCACGCCAGCTTAGTTGAGGCTTCTCGTGACTTAAATGATAAAGTTGTTGAGGCAGCTAAGCTGGCTACAGAATGTTTACGTAATAAAAGAAAAATTCTGATAGTGGGGAACGGTGGATCCGCGGCTGATAGCCAGCACTTTGCGGCAGAGTTGGTGGGCAGATTTGTAAGGGATAGAAAGCCTCTGGCGGCGCTATCACTTTCAACAGATACATCGTTACTAACTAGTGTTGGAAATGATTATTCTTTTGATGATATTTTTTCCCGTCAGGTAATTGCGTTGGGGCAAGAAGGTGACATCTTGTTCGCGATTTCTACATCTGGTAACTCCGTAAATGTGGTTAAAGCGGTCAAAGCAGCTAGTACGCTGGGCATCAAAACAGTAGGCTTGCTTGGCAATGATGGTGGGGAGCTTAAGCATCTTTGTGACGTTAGCATAACGATCCCAAGCAACGTAACGGCGCGAATTCAGGAACTACACATTTTATTAATTCACACTCTTTGTGGATTAATAGAAGCCGATTTAGGATTATCATGAAATTATCACTTCCCACTCCCGCCGAGTTGAAAAAATTACGTATTTTAGTAGTCGGAGACGCGATGCTTGACCGCTATTGGCATGGCAAGGTCGAGCGAATATCTCCAGAGGCGCCTGTTCCAATTTTACAAAAAGAATACGAAGAAAATAGGTTGGGAGGTGCAGCAAATGTTGCTTTGAACATTCGCTCTTTGGGCAGTAGCGTAACTCTTTTGACAGTTCTTGGAACTGACAAAGCGAGTGAAGCTATGAGAAAACTTTTAGATGTGGCTGATATTAATGCCAAAATTATTGAGGCTCCAGCTTTAAAAACCACAGTTAAGTTACGTATAATGAGCAAAGCACAACAAATCATGCGTGTTGACTGTGAGAATAAGCCTGAAACAGATGAACTATTGAAAATGTCGGTGTGTTTTTCTGAGTTACTTAAAGATCATGACGTAGTGATATTTTCTGATTATAAAAAAGGCAGCTTGGCGCACATAGATAAGATGATCAAAAAAGCGTTTCAGGCTAATATACCTTGCTTAGTTGATCCCAAAGGTGGTGATTGGACAATTTACAAGGGAGCTGCTGTGATCACCCCAAATCTAAACGAATTGGCCCAAGTTATCGGAAAATGGTCTGATGAGGCAGATTTCGAAAAAAAGGTAGAAATATTACGCGCTGAATTGGATATTAAAGCAATCCTACTGACTCGCTCTGAGGATGGGATGCAGCTTTTTGAGGCGGGAAATTCATTATCGGTGCCATCGAATGCAACCGAAGTAATAGATGTAACTGGTGCTGGGGATACGGTAATAGCAAATCTAGCGATAATGATAGCCTGTGGACGATCCTTCAAGGAGGCAATGGTAGTAGCAAACTTAGCCGCAGGTAAGGTAGTGAGAAAATCGGGTACTGCGTCTCTTGGATATGAAGAATTGTGCGGGTGATAAAAGTGGGAAAAATAGTCCCAGTTGGAGAGCTCCGTACACAGTTGTTATTATTACCGAGACCACTTGTAATGACAAATGGCGTTTTTGATTTGCTTCATCGAGGTCATGTAAGTTATCTGAATGCGGCCGCCAAACTTGGTCAAGCTTTGGTGGTTGGCCTAAATTCTGATGTGTCTGTTCGACTGCAAGGAAAAGGGCCTGACCGCCCTTTAAATCCAGAAAATGATAGGGCCTACGTTTTGGCGAGTTTGGCTGCAGTTGATTGCGTTACGTTGTTTGATAATTTGACGCCAATTGAATTGGTTCGGTTAATTCGCCCTGATATTTATGTAAAGGGCGGCGATTATGAAATTGATAAACTCGATGAAGCTAAATTAGTGCAAAGCTGGGGCGGTACAGCTTGTACAATTCCATATCTGAAAGGGTTTTCCAGTACGGCATTAATTAATCGCATCCGCAAGTACGAGAGTTGAAAATGCGAAAGGCAGCTTTTCTGGACCGTGATGGCGTAATTAACGAAGACACTGGTTATGTACATAGGTGGGAAGATTTCAAATTTATTCCCGGGGCCTTAGCTGGTATGAAACGACTTCAAGATTTGGGTTTTTTGCTTGTGGTTGTAACTAACCAATCTGGGTTGGCTCGTGGGTACTATACAGAACATCAGTATCAATTACTGAATGCCAAACTTAAACAACACCTTACTGAATATGGAATAATATTGGCTGGTCTCTATCATTGTCCGCACCATATCAAAGGTATTGTTCCAAAATTTGCAATTGAATGTGATTGTCGCAAGCCGGCTCCTGGTATGATTTTACGTGCTAGCCGTGAGCTTGGTCTTTTTTTACCACAGTCCCTAATGTTTGGTGATAAATATAGTGATGGTGAAGCCGCTCAAGCAGCTGGAGTTGGAGACTCATACTATATAAATTCTGATAAATCAAAATTCAAAAAAGCCACTAAACTTTTCAAAGGCCAATTTGAGTCTCTTGAAGTTTGCATCACTCATCTGTTTCCAAAAGTCCAATGAGGGGATTATTAAGTTGATAATAGTTACTGGAGGCGCCGGTTTTATTGGTAGCAATATAGTGCGTGGCCTGAACGCGCGTGGCATAAACGATATATTGATAGTAGACGATTTGACTGATGGGTCTAAATGCGTCAATTTATCAGGCCTGGATTTTAAAGACTATATTGATAAAGATGATTTTATTGAGGTAATTCAATCAGGTCGATCAATAGATAAAGTAGAGGCCTTGTTTCATCAGGGGGCTTGCTCAGACACAACTGAGCAAGATGGAAGATTTATGATGAAAATAAATTTCGAATACAGTAAAGCGGTTTTCAGTTGGGCGACCCAACAGAGCATACCTTTTTATTATGCTTCATCCGCATCAGTTTATGGCGATGGCAACATATTCAAAGAAGAGCGAGAGTATGAGAGACCACTAAATGTGTATGCATTCTCCAAGTTCTTATTTGACGTACATATAAGAAAACTTTTGAGTAAAGTTGACATTCCTGTAGTAGGACTTCGTTATTTTAATGTTTATGGCCCATGCGAAAGTCACAAAGGAAGTATGTCTAGTGTCGCAGCGCACTTGCATAAGCAACTGCAACTGGGGGACACGGTCCATTTATTTGAAGGCTCTGGGGACTATTTAGCTGGCTGTCAAGAACGTGATTTTATACACGTTGATGATGTGGTTGCGGTCAATTTATGGTTGCTTGAAAATCCACAGGTAAGTGGAATTTACAACTGTGGCACTGGGAAAGCTAGAAGTTTTAACGATATGGCTAAAATTATGATATCGCACTATAACCGAGGCGAAATTGTGTATATTCCATTCCCCGAAAGTTTAAAGGGCCGCTATCAAAGCTACACTGAAGCAGACATAACCTCTTTACGGAAAATTGGTTACGGTTATAATTTTATTAGTTTAGAACAAGGTATTGAACGTTATGCTCGATGGTTGGATGCCAAATAATAAATTCGCTTTGTCGAAAGCTTCCTTCAGAAATTAAAGAAATAGCGATGCGTGCATGTAAAATTCATACAAGCTTTGAAACAATGATACGCTTAGGCGCGAACTTCATTCGCACACCGTGAAAATTAACTGGTCCTAGCTAGAATGAAACTTAAAAAAATCAGGATAAGATGTGTCTTTGTTAACAATATTTATACCCACGTATAACCGCTGTAACTTATTAGATGATTCGTTATCGATAATTGTCGATGAATGGAATGGGCTTGATAGTGATTTAAAAAGCAAAATTGAGATAGTCATTTCGAACAATTGTTCCAACGATGACACGGAGGAGGTAGTTAAAAAATATCAAGAAATATGTCCAATAATAAAGTATAATTTAAATAAACTTAATTTAGGCGCTGAAGCAAACATTGAGTTAGGAGTTCAATTCACCAGCCATAGATACCTATGGATTTTAGGAGATGATGACCACTTGGAGCGAGGTGCATTAAAGGTAATTACTAATGAATTAATTAAAGATTTTCCGTGCATAATATTAAATTATTCAGTTTGGGATGCCAAAATGGAGAAAAAAAGAAAACGAAAAAAATTTAACATAAATAAAGACCGTAACCTATCGTCAGATGGAGTAATGAAGGTATTCGGTCCTCACTTAGGTTTTATATCAATGTCGGTAATAGATATTGAGGTATTGAAGTTGGGCTTCGGGAAGTGCCAAAATACACCATTGATTACTCCAGGTTGGCCCTTATTAGCAGGCGTATACTGTGGTTTGAAACATACCAAATCTTGTTCAAAGTTTCTTCATATGCCCATATTGCGTAACAGAAGTGGAAACACACATCTAACCAATTGGGATGAGATCTTCGTTGATGGCTTTTGGCGTATTTTTTCAGAGCATGGCGGCCTGAAGTACCGAAGGAGTGATTTGCGTGCAGCTAGGGCACTTGTTGTTAAAGACTTTATCTTTTGGCGTATTATTTATCAAATATTCTTAGCTCCCTTCGATGAGAAAACTCTCCGTTATACTGAGCTACGTTTGAAATTTGGTGACACTGCTATGTTTTGGGTCATGGTTTTTCCACTTCTCTTCATCGGACGAACGTGGCCTATTGCACTTATTGTTAAAACTGTACTTCCTCTCTACTATCATTTGAAACAGGCATTAAGGACAAAATGAAGATGCAAAAAGAGGGCCAGTATTTTTCGTTTAATGAATTAGATCCGACTTATAACACGATAATTGAATTCATAGCAGACAATAAAGAAACTATTAATTCGATCGCAGATGTTGGTTGTGGTGGAGGTTACCTTGCTCAAAGGTTGCGATGTCTATTTCCAGAGCTTTCTATAACGGTTATCGACTCGGACCCGAGTTTGCTTCGCAGTATCTCAGATCCTAATATTGAAAAATTACAGGGAAGTATTCCTGGAATTTGCTCGCAGCGAAAATTTGATTTTGTCATTGCCAAGGATGTAATTGAACATATTCCTGATGTAGTTGAAGCAATTTCAGAGCTAACTATGATGTCCTCTAGGTATCTTTTCATAAGCGCTCCTGGGCCCTTCACAGAAGCCGCGTGGGGCGACCTTACTCATGTAAGACCCTATAATAGGACAACGCTTGGACATATTTCTCGCCGTTATAATTTTCGTATCCTTCTCATGGGGTCATCAAAGAGAAATATTTTTGTTAGGTTGCTAGCCAGACTAATCAAACTGAACATAGATGAGATAAGCGTGTATGCTTTTTACGAAAAAAAGACAAAAACTGAGTGGTGTATCTGATGCAAGCACATAAAAAAGCTTTAATAACAGGAATTACCGGGCAGGATGGTTCTTATCTCGCGGAATACCTGCTTGGGAAGGGATATGAAGTTCATGGCTTGAGACGGCGTGTAAGTTTGTTTAATACGCAGCGAATTGACCATTTGATAGATAGTGATCAACCAATTTCTCTTCATTATGGCGACATGACCGACGCATCTAGTATTGTGCGGATCCTCAATAAAATTGGGCCATGTGAGATATATAATCTTGCCGCTCAAAGCCATGTACATGTGAGCTTTGATGAACCTGAGTTTACTGCAAATGCTGACGCTGTAGGTACTTTGCGACTACTAGAGGCAATTAAGATTTTAAATTTAGAGAAAGATGTAAGGTTTTATCAGGCTTCCACATCCGAATTATACGGTAAAGTCCAAGAAACTCCACAAACTGAGACCACGCCCTTCTATCCCCGCAGCCCCTACGCGGTAGCAAAACTTTATGCTCATTGGATTACAATTAATTATAGAGAAGCTTACGGAATGTATGCATGCAACGGAATATTATTCAATCACGAGTCCCCAGTGAGGGGAGAAATATTTGTAACTAGAAAAATTACGATTGCTCTCACTAGAATAAAATATGGAAAACAAGACAAGCTAATACTTGGCAACATTCACGCCAAAAGAGATTGGGGGCATGCAAAAGATTATATTCGAGCGCAATGGCTAATGTTGCAGCAATCCGAGCCAAAAGATTATGTAATAGCTACTGGGCAACAACATACAGTCAAAGAATTTATTAGTATAACTGCGTCAAAATTACTTATGGAGCTAGTTTGGGAAGGTGATGGTGTAAATGAAGTTGCTTTCTGGACACTACCAAACGGGACGAAACGCAAGATAATTGAGATTGATCCAAAATACTATAGGCCGACGGAAGTAGAAACGCTTTTAGGAGACCCTTCGTTGGCTAAAAAGGATTTGGGCTGGGAACCTAATTATACTTTTGATGATTTGGTGAGTGAAATGGTTGAAAGTGAAATTGTGGCTATGAAACGGTCGAATTAAATATGGGTTTCTTTACAATAACTCTGAAAACATTTTCATATATTTATCAAATAAATAAAAAAAAACTCCTTGTAATGATATTACTTGCTTTCATGATTGGACTGGCAGATCTATTAGGGATAGCATCTATATATCCATTCATGAGTGTAGCGACTTCTTCAAACTTTGAGCCCGCTAGCTTTCCATTTAACCTGGTTTCGGAGTTCTCTGGCTTAAGTCAAAGGTCAGAACTGGTTTTTGCCTTCGGTGTAATTACGTCACTCATTATTCTTGTAGCTATGTCAATTAAAATTCTAGGCACAGCTTATATAATTAAATTCAGCTTGGATACTGAATATGAAATGTCTAAAAAGTTATTTAGGATAGTTACAGAAAAAAATTATGACTGGCATAGGAACGGAAACCGCGCAAAAAATGAAAAACTTATTCTAAATGAAGTAACAAATTTCGTCCATCAAGCCGTCTACCCGCTCACGCTTCTTGTTGTGCACGCTATAATTATAATTATGATTTTGGGTTTGCTGGTCTATATTCAACCTATTGCTGCTTTTTCAATTGGAATAACGTTCTTCGCTATTTATGGGCTTATAACAGTAATTGTCAAAAAGAAGTTAACCATAATAGGCCGAATCCGAACTCAAGCTAACGAAAATAAATTTCGGATAGTTGGTGAGGCTTTCGATCTGATTAAACTAATAAAACTTTACAAAATGGAAGAATTCCATCGTAATAATTTTGAGGGAGCAGCTAGGGAGTATTCTGATAGACATGCTCAATCACAAATCATCGGCCAGTTGCCGCGATTTTTTGTTGAAATGATTGCACTTATTTTGACTATCCTAGTGGTGTCTTACGTACAGCTGAAGGATACACAGAATTTTATTAATAGTATCCCTATCATCTCTATCTTCTGTTTGGGAGCTTTTAAAGTTTTACCATCAGCACAGCAGCTTTATTTTTCAATTTCTCAACTGTCTTATTCTGAAAAGGTGGTTGAAGAAATTTCTGTCCTTCTGGATCACTCTCAGATTACCCCTAAATCAGCGAGGGTGGTTCCCGAGACTGACCATAAGCTGCCGAAGTTTGAAAAATTCGAACTTCTGTCTAAAGATTCTGGTCAGAAAATTTTATTTGAATTAGGCCGCGGCAAAAGCATTGGGTTGATAGGAAAATCGGGTGGTGGAAAAACCACGTTCTTGGAATCCTTGGCTGGATTAATAGAAACAGAAGATTTCATTGCTCTCTATAACGGCGACAGGTTGATTGGCGATTTACAAGATAGTAGGTGGCATGAAAAATTAGCTTATGTGCCTCAAGAACCCTTTTTAATGTCAGGAACTATACAAGAAAACGTTTGTTTTGGACTTCCTATTGATGAAGAAAAGGTTCTCCATGTATGCAAGCTTGCTATGTTAGAGGGCTTTCTTCTTAAACGTACTAACGGGATTGAATCTGAAATTGGACGGTTCGGTTCTCAACTTTCCGGAGGTGAAAAACAAAGAATAGCGGTAGCTCGCGCTCTATATCGAGATAAGGAGATATTGTTAATGGATGAAGGAACAAGTGCGTTAGATGATGAATTTGAAGACGAAATAATAAGTAATTTATTGAGAGTAGAGGACCTTTCATTAGTGATAATTTCCCACTCTAAAAAGGTCTGCAACATGTTGGATCATGTTTACGAGATCGAAACTGATATTATCAGGAGAGTATCAAATGCGTAAAGTCGATTTTTCAATAGTGACTTGCTGGCACAAAAACGAAAATCATTTTGATGGGTTTTTGGATTATTTAAACGATACTTCATACGTAGGTGAATTGGTAGTGGTAATTAATGATCCAGTCGAGGCACCCAACCTTAGTAAACTTGATCAGTCAATTGATGCAATTTTAGTAAGATATACTGGCCGAAATTTTAGTGAATTATGGAACAAAGGGATTGGCTCTTCGACTAATGATTGGGTCCTTATTCATGCTGCGGATGAGCGGTTTAATTTCGATGACATTTTGTCCTTAGATTTTGACGCCGAGCATATCTATGTTTTTAAGCGAATGAATTTATTTGGGGGCGTTCACTATCCACATTGCTTCCCAATCGAGAATCAGGAAAGATTATTTAAAAAGAAAATAAGATATTACGGGATAATTCACGAGCGATTGCCCCAAAAATACCATCGTTACAATACTGGGGCGCTTATGTCCCACTTTGCTTATGACGACTGGGCAGAAGCAATACAGAAACTTCATTTTTATTCAGATTTAGAAGTTAGACGAAAAGGTGCTGCGCGCAACTTTTTACGTTTTTGCTATCAATTATCCAGAGGTTTCTTGTCAGTAAATAATTTTCGTGATGGCGCCTTTGGCCGCCGTTGGTGGTGTCACGTAATAAAATTTTATGCTATTTGCATTATTAAATTAGCAGTTAGTAGGAAAAAAAATGTTTAATGTTGCACTAATTGGGATGGGCTATTGGGGTAGAAATCTTGCACGAAACTTACAAGTGTCTGCCTTTTTTGATCTTAAATATATAGTTGACCCTCAGATTGATGCGGATACTTGTGGGCTAGGAGTCCGCCTGTTCAAAACTTCCGATGAATTGCCGCTTGACTTAATAGATGCGGTAGTTATCGCAACTCCAATTGAGACACATTTTAATATAGCTAAATTTTTCGTTCAAAAAGGCATTCACATCTGTGTGGCGAAGCCATTAACAAAAAATTCAAAAGAATTGGATTTTCTAATTAAGCTTTCCAAAGAAAAAGGCGTCGTTGTTTTTTGTGATTACACTTTTATTTATCATCCGGTAACCAAAGTGATCAAAAATGCTATTGATACAAAAACTCTGGGCAAAATCGTAAGTTTTGAGTCCATACGATCAAATCTTGGAAAGTTTGACACACAGTCCTCAGTTGTAGAGGATTTGTTCGTCCATGATGCATCTATAGTTTCCTTTCTCTTTCTAGCGAAAGACAGTGTCAAAACCGTGAAGGCATCAGCGGCGTCTTATTTTGGTGATTTGATGGAGAGCACCGCAGTTAGTGTTTTGATAGAAACGCTTAAAGGTAAGTTGATAACGATTAATGTATCTTGGGCCTCACCAAGAAAAACTAGATATCTTGCAATTACCGGCACTAAACAAATGCTGGTATGGGATGATACGGTCAATGACAATAAATTAACGTTTTTTGATCGTTCTGCGACCATAGATGAGTCGCAGTCGCGTGTGGGATATAAGCTAGGAGACTCAAGGTCACCATATATTGATAGCCCCGAAGCTCTGTCAGTCATGCTTAATGATTTTGCGTCTTGTATCAATACTGGTGTCAATCAGTACACCCAGATTTACATGCAGATAGCAGAACTTGTTGACGAGGTAACACTACAAATAAAAGGCGATTTAAATTGATTTTTTTTAATGATGTGAGGGCTGTTTATTCAGAAACTTTAGACGAAGAGCTTTCGGCTATTTCTAAAGTTATGAAATCGGGCCGCTATATATTGGGCGAACAGACTGAGAAGTTTGAAGAGAGTTTTTCAAACCTTCATGGTGCAAAGTATGGTGTTGCTTGTTCTAGCGGTACTGCAGCACTGCACCTCGCTCTGGCTTGTCACGATTTCCCGAGCGGTAAGAAAGTTTTAGTTCCAGCAGTCAGTTTTTTTGCGTCTGCGGCAGCGGTTAGATACGCAGGTTTGGAACCAGTTTTTGCGGATGTCGACGATAACGGACTGCTCGATTTAAATCTACTGGACGATATCTCCGCAAAAGATATTGTGGCAGTCATGCCTGTCTATCTTCATGGTCGCAAATTGAATACTGTACGGCTTGCAGAGATAGCCCAAAAATATAATTGGGTGATTGTTGAGGATGCTGCGCAAGCTCATGGGCTTCAATTGATCGGTGCTGCAACAGGACGGGCTAGCTCTGCGTGTTTCAGCTTTTACCCAGGAAAAAATTTGGGAGCTGCTGGTGAAGGAGGCATGGTACTAACTAATAATTATGATGTATGGCAAAAAATAAAACTACTTCGAGACTGGGGGGCGCAAAAAAAATATCAGCATGATCTCTTTGGTTTTAACTACCGTATGGATGCAATCCAAGGGGCCGTGCTTAATGTCCGGCTTAACGAACTACCACGTTGGCAGAGTAGACGATATGAAATAGCAGAATTATATGATGAAGAACTAGGGAAAATTGATGGCTTACGTTTTTCGAATTCGCTCAATACGCACAATAGCTCTATTCATATATACTCAATATTTCACCCTAGGCGAGATATATTGGCAAACAAACTAAAAAGCCTTGGTGTGGAAACTGGCCTGCATTACCCAGTTCCATTGCACAAGCAGGTTCCATTTAGAAATAATTTTTGTGTAAGTGAATGCAAAACAGCTGAGCATTTTGCAAACACGCAGTTATCATTGCCGATTTACGGAGTGATGAAACATGATCATGCTATTACCGTGGCGAGAAAATTAGGCGAAGCACTTGATGAAATCGATAGTAATAGTTAAACTTGGCGCGTTGGGCGATATCTTTGACACAATAACGTATTTGACTGATCTATCTAAAAAAAGTGATGTCACTTTTATCGTTCACGAACGCTTTTCGGGACCACTGAAATTTTTTTGCCCTCAAGTGCGTATCTTGGAAGTAAACGAAAAATCTATATTCAGTCTTATGCATTTAGTAGCAACTTTAGTCAGAAAGAATTTCCCAAAAATAGTTATCTTTCAAATTAATATAAAGTTTGTATTATTTTTCAAAATATTTTCTCCTTTGAGTGAAGTACTCTCGTTCCGCGCATATATCGAACAAATTCAGAGTCAAAATGTTAGTCGACCAAACCTAGAGAGGAATATGATAAGGCGGTTGATTGGCATTTACCCCGAGGTAGGGCTACCCATTGTGTCTGGTTATGTGCCATCTCCAGAAGTGCGGTTGTCCACGTCTCCTTCCAGCCATTTTAATACCATTGTATGCTTGGGTGTCGGTGGCGGGAATCGACATGACGATGCCAAAAACAGAATTCTCACGATTAATTTCATTAAAAATACTGTTGCTAAAATAGGAATAACCTTACCACTTAAAGTAAAAATCATATTATTAGGTAATGGCGCTGCCGACCAAGCTAGAGCAGAACTATTATTGTCGTATTTCAAAAACGATCCTGATGTCGCTGTTATTTCTATGGTAAACAAAACCAATCTTGGCGATCTTCAATATATTTTGTCTAAATCCAAACTCTTTTTGGGCCCTGACTCTTTTATTGCGAAGTTAGCTGGGATGTTTTCTCCAAAGGCATTTGTTTTTCTTGGCCCCACCAATCCCAAAGCGTTGGCGTATGATGCGTCTTCAACAGTTTTCTTTACTCCAAACCTTAATGAGGTCCCTTGTTCTCCGTGTCATAGTCCATGTCTAGGGCGTAAAAGTTTGATGTTCACGTGTCAGCAGAACATCTGTATGGAGAGCCATCAGGCGAACGACGTGGTCGAGTATTTACTACACTAGCGCTCAGAAAGTAGGCATATGGAAGTATTCCAATAATTGAATAAATTCCAACGCCTTTTATTACTAACGGAATGAGAATTAATATTTTATAGATTAGTTTGATCCTTTTATTCCGAGTTAATGGTAGTATCGATAACCCCAAAAGAATGGTACCTATAATTCCAAAATCAGATAGCACTATAAGCATATCCGAACCGCCTCGATCATAAGCTACAACAACGTGACCTGTTAGGGCAAATGCTTTTCCGATATATGAGTCCAGTCCAAAACCTATAATTGGAGAGGCCATGATAGCCTGTATGTTCAAAAGATTTGTGGCATATCTTCCACCTGCAACTGGATCCATCGCAGTAGATAACAATAAAAATTTTGAAACGTGTTCAGCAAAAATATCAGGTTCAGGGATTTGAAAATTCGACAATAAATAACCAGTCACTAACAACAAGACGATAACGACTGACGCTAACGTAAAACGAGCAAATTTTCCCATAGAATTCTTGTACACAAAAAAACAGACAACACACGCCATAAACAGCCCCATGGTGCTGCTCCCTGCAATAAGGATGACCGATAGAAGGGTAGCTTGGGTATTGGCCCTTAGTTTGGCCAAAATACATCCTACAGCTCCTATCGAAACGCTCATAATCCCAGGTTCATTAGTTAAAGCCATAAACCTACCATTTTCATGTGAAAAATAGTAGCCAGAGCTTAGTAGGTAAACGCCGAACATAAAGATAGCTGTGACTGATATTAGTTTGCAAGAAATAGGGATAATAGGATGGTTTATCAATACTAGCTTTATTATCCGGTCAACTGCAAGAACTACCACGCTAAGTTGAATGGCAGTCAATAACGGTCGGTACGGTCCTAAAAAAGGACTGGTTTCTGGAGAATCTGCGGCAAGATTATTAAATACGCCAAGAGCAGAAAAAACCATTATTAAAATGATGAAAAATAGACAATGATAAACTCTTTTAAAATTTTGTATGGCCATTAATGTGGCAAGAGCTGTAGAGACCGTAATTCCTGCAATACTTATAGATGAAAATAAAAAACTTACTGGAAGGAGTAGTTCGGGAAAATGAGTAAGGTAAAGATATTTTTTTCGCATACACTTCGCTCCAACAGTAAGCTTTTAAAATTTTTAAATTCAGCAGTACAGGTTTTTTTATTCTTATTAATACCAAAACCTAACAGGGTCGATATGCTTTCAAGTTCAGGATTTCCCGATCTATATATAATTTTTTTGCCAGGCCACCTAGGTGATTTGGTGTTATCCTTGTCAACATTATTCAGTAAATTCAACCTTCCTAAAAATATTTTAGTCGTAACAAGAAAAACTAACAAACCAGTTGCCAACTTATTTAAAAACGAATTTAAATTTTTATTTTTTGATGATAAGGTTTTACGGCCTTGGCACCGGTTTCTTGGTCTGAATTTAAAGAAACACCTGCATGGACTAACTGACTTCAGTGAAAAAAATATTTTGATAATAAATCCATATACTTATTCTCCCATCGGCCACTTTGGTTTGGACAAAAAGAAAGTTTCGGTAATTTCGTTTCCGTCAGCGGGCGCGGCGGCTTTCTCTGAAAATTTTATTACCTCTACGGAGGCGCTAGATAATGAATATGCAGCACATGAAATGATTTATGGCCAGATTTTTAAGTCATTGAAAGCGCCAAGAGCGTTTAACAACCCCTCTAAAAGTGCTTTGCCAGACCAACTCCCTAATGCCCCGTTTTTGCTTCTTCACCTTGAAACTAGTCGATTGGATAAAAACATAGATTTGGAAAGAGTAGAGAGTTTTGTGCGCAATGCTACTGAGGTTGGGCTCAGCATAGTCATCACTGGGAGTAAGCGCTGCAAAATAGAATTGTTCCAATCGAATAAATCCATATATGATATGCGTGGTATGACAACCTTTTTGGAATTAGCCAAATTGGTTCAATCTGCAAGTTACGTACTTTCCGCCGATACCGTTACCGCTCATCTGGCCCAGTTATATAATGTGAAGCAATTTGTGATATTGACCAAGTTTCAACCAAACTTTATGCCATTTGGTAGCCAGATTTGTTTCATTGATGATTATGACGACTTGAGAGAGTGCTTTTGATGAACCCAATTATTATTGCCCACGATAAGCTGATTGAGCATGGCGGTGCTGAAGTTGTTTTAAAGATTTTGGTCGACATATTAAAACCAGAGTATGTCATAGTAACTGTTATAAAAGATAAAATCGAATGGGAGAAGTATCTCGGTGTAAAAATTATTTCACCATGTGCCTTCAGATTTATAAGAACCGATTTTTTATTCCGCTTAACTTACCCCGCTATTTGCTTTTTTAGTAGGTTTATACGATACAATCTTCATAATTCAGATCTTTTTTTATATAGCTCCACGGCCGCCAAGCATTTGGCCTTTTATAATTATAAAAAAAGATTATTTTACAGTAACTTCCCACTAAAAGTATTCCGGGATAAAGCAAAATATTTGAGTGGTAAAGATAATATTTTGAAAAATAAAATACTGAGTTTATATCTTTTTCTTTCATGGAAGGTAGAGTTGTTCTCTATGAGTAAGTTTTCTAAAATCTTTGTAATATCGCAAGATGCTAAAAAAGCTTATCTAGAATATTATCCAAATACATTTCAAAATTCGGATATTGAGGTCATCTACCTACCAGTTGAGCGGTCAATGGTTACTCCCATAAAAAGAAATTTTTCAAATAACGATACAGTGCACTTTCTTTTAATAACTAGACTATATAGTGAGAAGAGCCTGGTACCATTCCTCGACCAATTTGTGAGGCAATTAGGCCGTCACTCGCTGCGTGTCATTGGTGCGGGCCCATTATTAGGTGTAATGAGAGAAAAGTACTCAGACAGTAATGTTAATTTCCTAGGATTTACCGATGAAGAAACCAAGGAGGAGGAGTTGAAAGCTGCAGACGCTCTTATTTTTCCAACAAAGCAAGAGTGGTCAATGACAGTGATTGAGGCCAATATTCGTGGACTTCTTTGTTTCATGGTTGATTGCCCAGCGTCACGTGAAATCAATACCATTATTTCCGGTTCGCTCGAAAGACCAAATATAATTTATGATGACCACATCAATACTGAAACACTTATTGCCGACCTAAATCAAGGTTATAGACAAATTATTGAGTATCATAAAGAGATCAAAACTCACTTTTCGCCCGAGCGCTTTGCGGAAGATTTAAGGACTATTTTGAAATGACAAAAAATGTTCTAATACTGGGAGGTGATGGTCAAGACGGAGTGATTTTATCTGTTAAATTTTTGTCAGCGGGCTATCGAGTTATTAGCGTAGGGCGGCGAAACAAAAGTAGGCTCTTAGCACTTAAATTGATTAATAAGAGTTTAATTGATAAAAAATTCACCTATTTTTCTTGCGATGTTTCTGATTTGGTTAAACTCAAGAAAGTGCTTACATTGGGCAATCCATCCATAGTTATAAATTGTGCTGGCGTCAGCGCCGGTTCTGCGATGACGCAAGACATAGATTTCCACATGCACCAGACATTTTATCCAGTTAAACTTATCTGTGACTGGATTGTTAATCATAAAATTAAATGTAAATTTGTGCAATTATCATCTCGCGAAGTCTTTGGTTTACCAGCAGCTCTGCCGATAAACGAATTAACTCCAAGAAATCCTCGCAATAATTACGGAGTTTCAAAAAAAATATCCGATGAACTTATTTTTGAATATCGAAATAAATATCAAGCTTTTTTTTGTTCCGCCATTATTTCGAACCATGTTAGCTATTTATCAAAAAACGAAGATTTAATGAAAAAAATTACTTTATTTTGTAGTAAAGCTGAAAAGTTAGTAACTTTTGGAAAAAAAATGAAAATTGGTTCACTTTCGACAAGGCGCAGTTGGTTATCTGCAGAAGACGTATGCACTTGTATATTTAAAATGTCCCAAGCAAAACGAGCTGACGACTATGTCATCGGCTCGTCTATTTCAACAAGCATTGAGACACTACTCGACATCTCATTTAGCTATTGTGGGCTAGCATGGCAGCAGCATGTGGAAATTGATAATGCATTGAATCATACGGATGATGACTGTAGTTTTATATGTGATTCATCCAAAGCAAAAAAAGACTTTAACTGGTCACCAATAGAGGACATGGAAATTATTGTGCCAAAATTGATCAATGATTGTGCGATGCGTTTAACATGAAATATAATGAAATCACAAGTTGTAGAGTATGCAGATCTGTTAACTTAGAAGCTGTCATTGATTTGGGAGAGCACCCATATTCAGGGTATTTTCCATCAGATGACGGAGTTCTAGAAAAAGGCCCTTTGGCTCTGGCTTTGTGTAAAAAATGCTCTTTAGTCCAGTTAACCGTGGATTACGAACTTAGCGAAATGTATGGCGAAAACTACGGGTACCGCTCTGGCCTTAATGGATCCATGGTGTCTCACTTGGAATCAATTGTAGCTGAAGTTATCAACGTTGCCCAAGTTCGAAAATCTGACCTGGTTATTGACATCGGAAGTAATGATGGCACGCTATTAGGCTTCTATCCAGAAGAGATAAGAACAATTGGGATAGATCCATCAGGAGCTAAATTCGAACATTTCTATAAAGAAGCATGTGAAAAACACTTTGATTTTTTTGACATAGATACCCCAGAACTTCTTCAAATTAAGGCTAAATGCAAGGCCATCACCTCACTATCGATGCTGTACGATATACCAAGACCAGTGGATTTTGTTAAAGGAATTAAAGAAGCGTTGCACCCAGACGGCTTGTGGTTCTTTGAACAAAGTTACCTTTTGTCAATGATAAAGGCTAACGCCTACGATACAATATGTCATGAGCACCTTGAGTATTATTCCTTGACGGCATTAAGTTATATTCTGCGGAAAGCGGGTCTAAGAATTGTTGATGCAAGGCTAACAAGTACGAACGGCGGGAGCGTTCTAGTGGTAGCGTCACATGATAACTCGCAGCATAAAGTCAACCACGAAGCACTTAGGAAACTATTTAAGGAAGAACAAGTTTTAGGCGTGAGCTCATCTAAGATGTATCATCAATTTTCTAAAAAAATTGAGACACATAAAGCTTCATTAATTGAAGCAGTTGATCAATTTAAAAAAGAATCTAGGCCGCTTTACGTTATTGGGGCGTCCACTAAAGGAAATACTTTGATTAACTATTCTGGTTTCACATCTAATGATTTTGTTTGTGCGGCGGAAGTGAATGAGTTTAAATTTGGTAAGTTCATGCCAGGTTCCAACATTCCAATACTTAATCAAAATGAGTTAGAGTTTATGCCTAATTCTGTGGGCTTGGTGTTGCCTTGGCACTTTAAGGAGTTTTTTCTCAAAAAGAATCTGAAAAATATAGATTTTTTATTTCCATTACCTGACATTTCTTTTGAATGAGAGAAATGGGGGCTTCAAGCTATCGAACAGTGGGTAAACAATGAATTCACAGAGGGTTTTTATTTCTGATTGGAAAGGCTACTTTAAATTCTTGCACTTATCCTGGCATTTTCTTTGGCTAATTAGATATAGGGCACCTCGACTTATTGACCTTTTGAGGTCTTAGTGGGCTTCTTTTGGTGTTATGAGTCATCGGCCACACCGGATTTGAGGTGATCATGGTCGATTTCTGAACTGTGCCGGTAGCTGGTAGCGCAAATCGCGCCCATATCCTCGTATTTTCATACCAAGCATGGTTTGAGGCGTCGTAACTGACCAGACCTGCGGGTGTTGTGGGCGAGGTTCTTTATCCCGATCTTTGCCTTGGTGCGCGCCAGACAAATGGTTTTCACTTTGGTGCCGCCCATGTCATTCGTCTGCGTGCCAAAGATATGATCGACTCGGACGCGAACCGATGATTTGGTCTTGTTGCCGTGCTACGCCCGCTCGCTCCGGCGCTTGCCCCGTTTTCCCTTGCGGTGGATGCGGCTGGCCAGTCCCCTGGCTTTGAGCTTTGCCTAGATGTCAGCTGACCGGTAGGCAGAATCTGCCCAAACCCCGGAGGCAGTATTTCCGCTCATCAACAACTCGTCCACCAACTGACTGTCGTGGAGGGCGGCGTCACTGACATAGTAACGATGGATCAGCTTGTGCTTGCGATCCACGTTCACATGGTTCTTGTAGCCATAGTGACTTTTGCCATATTTCTTGGTCCAGCGTGCATCAACGTCCTTTCGTGACCGTTTCGCAGGCTTGTTTTCCCAGCCCTGTGGAAACTCATCAGCCCTGATCGCCGCGTTCTCCTCACGCGTGTTGTGGTTGTTTGGCACCGGCACGATGGACGCATCCAGTCTCTGGCCGCCCCGCGCGATAGAGCCTTGCCGCGCCAGGTGCCCATCAAAGAGCTTGAACAAATCTTCCACCTTGCCAGCCTGCGCCAGCGCCTCGTGATAGAGCCACACGGTTTTGCATCCGGCACCGGGTCTCTGAGGCCAAGATCCAGGAACCGCATAAAGGATAAGGGGTCCCTGATCTGATATTCGACCTGATCATCCGAAAGGTTGTACAATGCGCTCAGGACAAGGGTCTTGAACATCAATACCGCGTCCAACGGCTTGCGCCCGGCATTGAATTTCCGCTCACTTTCAGGCTTGCGCCACACCTGCTCCAGAAGTGGACAAAACTCGTCCCACGGCACGACGTCGTGGATCTCGACCAGCGGCTCCTTCTTTGCGTCCAGGCTTGCGTAACGATCTGAAAGATCGAAGAAACCCATCTGTGCCATGACCGCCAATCCTCCGCTGCATCATCCCCCAAATCTACGGCGCGTCTAGGTCAGGTGCAATTACTAGAGGTGCCCTATATTTAGTAAGGTCGTAGTACTTCAACAATAAGCAGATTTTTTTTATTAGTGATTGTGACGGGCGTGTTTCGAATGTACAAATTGCTATAAGTATGGATGTTAGAAATATGGCGAGAGATAAAATATTGTCCGTGATATCAGTAGTTGTTCCAGTTTTTAATGAAGAAGAGTGTTTACCTGAATTTCTCAGAAGAGTACAGCTTCTTAGAATGCAGATGTCTCCTAAAAATGATTTGCAAGTTATTTTTGTGAATGATGGCTCATCAGACAAATCTTTCGACATCATCAGGCAAGCTTCACAACAATCAACTCATATTAAGGCTATAGACCTGAGCCGAAATTTTGGCCACCAGATTGCTGTAACTGCAGGTGTTGACGCGTCTATTGGAGATTATGTCGCCATTATTGATGCAGACCTGCAAGACCCGCCTGAATTAATTCAAGATATGTATAATTTGGCTTGCCAAGGCTTTGATGTGGTTTACGGGCAGCGTGTCAAACGCTCTGGGGAAACGTGGTTCAAAAAACTTTCAGCGAAGGCATTTTATCGACTGTTAAATCAAATGTCAGATACTGAAATTCCAGTGGACACTGGTGATTTTAGACTAATTTCACGTAGAGTTGCAGATAAGTTGACCGAAATGAGGGAAATGAACCGGTTTCTTCGCGGAATGGTCCCATGGATCGGGTTTCGTTCAACGCCTATTTTGTACACCCGAGATAAAAGATATCGTGGCGTAACAAAGTATCCATTGCGCAAGATGATTGGGCTCGCGACGAACGCTGTCATATCATTTTCATCCAAACCACTTCTAGTATTAATTAAGCTTGGTTTAGCTTTTTTGATTTTAGGCATAATATTTGGTATCGCCTTACTTTATCTTAAATTGTTCACGAATGTTGTTGTGCCTGGCATTACTTCTATTCTGATATCAATACTTTTTTTCAACGGCTTACAAATAGTCATCATTGGCTTAGTCGGTACTTATGTAGCTAGGTTGTTTGATGAAGTGAAAAAAAGGCCGATATATATTGTATCTGAAACTATCAATCTTTAAAAAAGGTGTCCGCTACTTCAGTGCTGTGACTGTCGGCTTCTTAGCTGATGTCTTAGTTTTTTGGCATTTAACGAACAGCGGCATTGGAATTTTGCCCGCTAACTCTTTAGCATTCTTGTTAGGCTTCACAATTAATACCGCAATGATCCGTATCCTGGCTTTTCCAACTACAAAACTACCAAAAAAATGGGACTATTTTACCACACTATTGATAAACATAGCTGTTCTTTATTTTTCCTCAAAGCTAATACTTTTTTTAACTTTATTTTATGGCTTTCCTATTATAACTGCTAAGCTAGTTGCTAGCAGCTTTACTCTGATGATAAATTTTTTGCTCCGTAATTTAGTTGAAAGGATTTGGTGATGTTTTCCAATCTGTCAAAAAAAACTTTAATTAAAGCAGCTCTAGTTCAAAATGCTCCCGTATATGTACAGTTTTACGTGACGGCCCGATGTAATCTAACATGTGAGCAGTGCAATATTATTTACGCAAACGCAGACGTTCGTGAAGTTACACTCGATGAGATTGAGCGGATTGCTGATAATTTTGCGGAAATGGGCGTTGCTATTATCCTACTGACCGGAGGCGAGCCTTTTGCGCGACGTGATCTTCCACAGATAATTAGGGCTTTTGAAAGCCGAGGCGTACATGTTAGAATGCAAACTAACGGCTTTGCATCTGAGGAAAGGATCATTGAAGCTATTGAAGCTGGTGGCCGTGACATCTCGATTTCATTAGATAGTTTGCGTGGTCCTAAACAGGATAAAATTAACGGTTATTTTTCAGATAGTTGGCATCAGGCATTAAAATCCATAGCAACGTTCACACAGTATCTGCCGAAGAAAGACAGCTTTGCTTCCCTGGGCTGCGTTATGCAGCCAGGAAATCTTTCAGATGTTGAGGATGTAATAAGATTTGGCACTGAAATCTCTTGGTTCACATCGCTCGTGCCCGCGCATGTGAGCAAGTTTGGACGTCCGAGGGGTTTTAGGACATTCGATCAGAGACTTCGTTTTGTTGAAGATGAATACTGTGAGGTGGACAAACTCTTAGAGAGGGTCCGCGCGATGAGAAAAGAAGGGTTCCTCTTGTATGACAGTGATCAATATATCGACGACATCAAGGATTTTATACGAGAAATGCCAACAACTTGGAGGAATAAGAACAAAGGAGTATGTGACTCGCCAAATCTATACTTCGCTTTATTACCAAATGGAAACTTTGCGCCTTGTTGTGATCACCGTATTCCCTCTAAATTCGCGGCATATGATCCAAATTTCCCGCGCCTTTACCGTGAACAAGCCTTTCGCAAAGAAGTTTTAGATGTAGTTCAAGCCTGTGAAGGTTGTATGTACGGAAGCTATCCTGAGATAACTGTTGCAATGCGATTTTGGGCCGCTAAAATCCAAAGAATTCGAACTTTTCTTACGTCACCCCCACAAAAAAAATGGCCGGTAACATACGAAGAGCTTCTTGAAAAGGCAGAACGCATTAGTAATGAGGCTCGTGATCGTCCGAGATCCAGACCGGAGTCAGTTGAAGGAACTGATCAGCATGCCTAAAAAAGTTCGATTTGAAGCATTTAAATACAGATTTTTAGTTGAGGCTGAAAGATTAACTATAACACGTGGGCCAAAAGCATATTGCGATTGGGACGATTTTTTAGAAGATCTGTCATTTCAATATGATGCAGGAAACATTGTCATTTCACACCCTTCAGTTCCAGACCTTAAAGAAAGTTTTGCCTTGAACGCAGTAACTTTTTATGCGCGCGGCGATAATGAGATTGCGATCAAAAAACAAGATGCCAAACGATTGCGGCAACAAGATGACAAAGTGCAAAGTGCTAATACAGAATACTTTCACTCAATCATCCAAAAAATAACTAAAAAGGCGGGTTTTCAAATAGCTGATATGGTTTCTGGTAGAATTAAAGCAGAACTCGACTTTCATGATGATTGGGCCGCTAATGAGGACTTATCCAAAATAGACGTACTCCTTTCTAACGAGGCATGCACAGCCCCAGAAATGCGTTTTATTGCTAAATCTCTTGGTGATCTGAAAGGTAAGACTGTTTTGGATTTGGGCTGTGGTTTAGGTGAGGTAAGTGTCTATTTTGCGATGCTTGGAGCAAGCGTAACTGCTTCTGACCTATCGCCAGGTATGTGCGCTGCAGCAACGAAGTTAGCAGATTTAAATGGTGTAAATATCAACACACATGTGGCTTCCTCTGAATCTTTGGGGTTAGCTAAAAACTTGAAATTTGATGTAATTTACGCTGGCAACATGCTTCATCATGTTGATATTTCAACTACATTAGAACAGCTGCTACCACACCTGGCCCCTAATGGGAAATTTGTGAGTTGGGATCCTGTGGCTTACAATCCCATCATTAATGTTTATCGGAAAATTGCAATGGAAGTGCGAACTGAAGACGAACATCCTCTTTTACGGAAGGATATTGACGCAATCAGTAAACATTTTAACCAAATTCAAATACGGTTTTATTGGCTAACCACACTGATTATTTTTATCATTATGGCTTTAGGCCAACGCAGAAACCCCAACAAAGAACGCTACTGGAAATCGGTGGTCCAAGAAGCTCCAAAGTGGCGATGGCTCTATGAACCACTTGAAAAATTCGATACGTGGTTGATGAAAACATTTCCTCCAGTTCGATGGCTTTGTTGGAATGTAGTCGTCATTGCAACAAATAATGATGACAAATAAACTAAAAATCGTTTCTGTTAACTTAACGACAGCGTCCGCGCCGCTAATATTACTTTGTATCTTAACTATTCGAAGTTTCACTGGCGTAGGTCTGACTGATGAAATTCAATACTATTATCAGATTATCGGTCTGCTCGATAATGATAGATTGTTCACGAATGATTTATACATTCAGCAGCTGATTTACCTTGTATTTTATCCAATTTTTAAACCTTATTATCTGCTATTTGGGGAAGTGGGACTTGTTTTATATGGCCGCGCTGTATTTTCGACGCTTTTATTTCTGGTCTATGAATTTAGCCGGCGCCAATTCGTGTGTGCGGGTTGCAGAAAATTCGATGCAGGGTTTGCCGCTGTAGCCTTGGTTATTGTCATTCCATATCATGGAATTTTCGCAGTAAGTTATAATACAATCTCTCAGATGTGTTGGGTTTTAACCATTATCCTCGTAGTATTTCGTCTGCCAATTTCAGTTTGGATTTGGAGTTTTATAATCGTAGTGTCTGCCCTCTCTCATCCCGTTGGAGGAATTGCGATAGCTGCAGTCTGCGCTTCTTATTGTTTGGTTTTTGGTCAGGTCAAAAAGTTACTAAACATATTGCTGTTAGCAACCATTATTGGAATTATGACTTCCTCGGTTATTATTATGATGTCTGGAGGTTTCGACGCTTTTGTCCAAGCTTTAAATTTCACAAGAGGGTTCTCCGTTGGCTCTGCTATAGCCAAACCGACGCAAATCACCAGGGTATTAATAATAGCGTTGCTGTTAGTATTAGCAATGACGGTACCCGCACCCAGAAAATTTAAAAACGTTGCAATTATTGGGAATATCCTGTTGTTACTTGTATTTGAATATTATGTACTCCAACTCAGTTTAAATAGTACAGAAAAGCATTCTTGGGCAAGCTCTTACAGCACAACAATTCTAGGTTTCTGGGTAACTATATGTTCTTTGGGCCTATACGCACTTCGGTGTTTTAAGCATGATAGAACTGCGTCCAGAGCTAACTTTTATATATTGCTTCTGCTTATATCCTTCCAAGCCATAGTCCTCGCCGGAACTAGCAGTAATGGAGTGGTGCAGTCAGTTGGTGCGTTTGCAATATCCGTTCCAATAATTGCTATATTTATTGCAATCAATTCTCAACAAAGTCGAACACGGCTGCTCCCTCGCCTGTTAGTTATTTTGGTCACGATAGTTTCTGCTTCTATTTCAGTTGGTTTACCTTACGGGCAAAGTCCGCTTTATAGTTCTGACCGATACTTATCTAATATACCAATTTTAGGCGGTTTATACCTCACAAACGGCCAACTAGATTTTTTTGCGAATGTTCGAGACAATATCGGGCCTCTAGTTTCAAGCAAGGAAGGATTAATTTTAGGTAAAGTCCCAGCTTTTTATCCAATATTGGGAGTCAAACCAAATACATGTATGATTTATAATCACTCACTTGGATCCATAGGATCGCGGGCTAACCTTTCAAAATGTTTGTTAAATAGAAACATCCATTTCATATTGAATATTAGTGAATGGGGGCAGCCAGATGACGAGATCAATGCTTTGATGAAAGATATTGCATTGAAGAATAACTTAGAATGCTTTAGCCACAAAATAGTTCTAGCTTCTGCACAATATGGGCTACCTCAAGAGTCTGAATTAAAAACCTGTGTTGAAAAAACTCGTGCGAATAAGACTATAGGTATGTGAATCTTTTCAGAGCACGCATAGAATTTTATTTTTCTAGGTGGTCGAAACCTTACGGTGGTAAAAAATATTTAAGGTCACACAGCGATATTGCTAGATGGAATCCGAGTCCTAAAGTATAACACTCAGAATGCTAAGTAAATGGATGAGTTATAAAACATGGTCAACATCTTAGTAACCGGTGGCGCGGGCTACATAGGCTCTCACGCCTGCAAGGCGCTTAGGAAAGCAAATTTTGTGCCCGTCGTATTTGATAACTTCTCTAACGGATGGAGGGAAGCCACCAAATTTGGTCCCCTCGTCGAGGGTGAACTCTTGAGTCAAGAAGACTTACGCAAAGCGTTCCAAGAGTACACCCCCGCTGCCGTCATGCACTTTGGCGCTTTAACCCAGGTCGGAGAGAGCGTCATTCAACCTGAAATTTACTGGCATAATAACCTTGTAGGGTCACTAAACCTTTTCAAAACCGCCCTAGAATTTAGTTGTAAGAATATTGTTTTTTCTTCTACCTGCGCGACGTATGGCAACCAAGACAGCGTCGTCCTGACTGAAGACTCTCTACAGCATCCTATTAACGCTTACGGTGCTTCCAAAAGGGCCGTGGAGGAGCTTCTCAGTCAATTCGAAACTGCCTACGGAATGCGTAGCGTGATATTTCGGTATTTTAATGTCGCCGGCGCGGACCCGGAGGCGGAAGTTGGCGAGTTTCATCAGCCTGAAACACATCTAATCCCACTAATTTTACGAGCCATCCAGACTAAACGAGATCCGATTACGTTACATGGTACTGACTACGACACTCCAGATGGAACCTGCATACGCGACTACGTACATGTTTCCGATTTAGTTGATGCACACGTTTTGGGCCTTGAGTGGCTACTAGATGGTAAGCCTAGCAACACCTTTAATCTTGGGACCGGGCATGGGTTTTCTGTACGTGAGGTTATCGAGGCGGCTGGTCGAGTGACAGGCCAGCCAGTCCCCATTAAAGAGGGGCCACGTCGTGCAGGAGACTGCAGAAAACTCGTTTCGGGGTCGGAACGTGCCCAGAACGAGTTGGGTTGGGATGCCTCCCGCTCCACATTGGACCAAATCATCGCCGATGCTTGGCGCTGGCAAATGAGCCCCCAGTATAAGACCTAGACCCCGCATGCATATTATATTTGGTTGTCTGTAAATCAAATTACAAAACTTTTAAAAAAATTGTCACTACATTAACTCACGTTAACTTACATCATCAAAACAGTTTGTTTAAATATCCAATGAAATCATATTAACTACTCAAACAATAAAGAGGTATATTTGATGAAATTTTCAAGTGTAGAGCTTGCATCTAATAGAAAATTTGAATTATTTTTTACTGTATTTTTTGTAATTGTGGCTAGTTATTTGGGGTGCCAAAAAAATGCATTTGGGGTATAAATATTTCTTGCAACGGCTGGGCTGTCATTTATATTACCAAGAGTTGAAGCTGACGTCTTGCCACCACTAAACAAGATTTGGGTTATTGCTTGGTATGATTGTCAGTCCCATCGTTGTTGGCCTGATATTTTTTGTCACGTTCATATCAATTGCCGTTATAATGCGTCTATGTGGGCGTGATGAGTTGCGTTAGAAATTCAAAGATAAAGATACGCATTGGGTTAAACGTGATACGTCAATGGAGACAGAACCCTCAAGCACCAGTCCCGAAACAGGTAAAAATAATGGAATTTATTAAAGAGCTTTGGGCTTTTCTTCGAATACGCAAAAAATTGTGGCTTGCCCCCATCATTATTGTAATGCTGCTATTGGGCGGATTACTTGTTCTTGCACAAGGCTCAGTTGTGGCCCCTTTCATCTACACACTGTTTTAAGGAATGGCCGATGTATATCTTAGGTATCTCTGCCTTTTATCACGATAGCGCAGCATGCTTACTGAAAGACGGTGAGATTATAGCGGCAGCTCAAGAAGAACGTTTTACACGCAAAAAGCAGGATGCTGGTTTTCCAAGAAATGCCATTTGCTACTGTTTAAAAGAGGCGAATATAACTGCAAATAAAATTGATTATATCGTTTTCTATGAAAAACCGTTTGTCAAGTTTGAACGTTTGCTTGAGACATATCTGGCCTTTGCACCCAAAGGCTTTACAAGTTTTGCAAAGGCAATGCCTCTTTGGGTTAAAGATAAACTTTTTCAAAAGTTAGCTCTCATAAAAGAACTTAAGTCTACAATTGACGAGGATACTAATTGGCGTGAAAAATTGCTATTCTCGGAGCATCACCTATCGCATGCCGCAAGCGCGTTTTACCCTTCACCTTTTGAGAGGGCCGCAATACTGACACTTGATGGCGTAGGGGAGTGGACGACAACGTCCTTAGCGCTTGGTAACGGAAGTGCCTTAAAAGTTGTGAAGGAAATTCATTTTCCTCACTCGTTAGGGCTTCTTTACTCTGCGTTTACATACTACACAGGCTTTAAAGTTAACTCTGGCGAATATAAAGTCATGGGCTTAGCACCTTACGGCGAACCACGTTATGCAAATTTAATACGCGACAAATTAATTACTATTGCTGATGATGGTAGCTTCCAATTGGACATGAGTTACTTCGACTATGCAACTGGCTTAACAATGACAAACAAAAAGTTTGATGCGTTGTTTGGCGGTCCCCCACGCAAATCTGAAGCTGAGCTAACGCAGCGTGAGATGGATTTAGCGGCATCCATTCAGAAAGTTGCCGAAGACATTATTGTCCAAATTGCAAAAGATATAGCCAAAAAAACTGGCGAACGAAATCTATGTTTGGCGGGAGGGGTTGCGCTTAATTGTGTTGTAAACGGTATCCTTTTGCGTGAAAAAATATTCGATAACATTTGGATACAGCCTGCGGCAGGTGATGCAGGCGGAGCGCTAGGTGCAGCTTTATCTGTCTGGCATTTACACAATCATGGCGAACGAAAAGTGACTTCTACAGGCGATGCAATGAAAGGTTCTTATTTGGGTCCAGAATTTAGTGATAACGAAATAGAGATTGAACTTGAAGCATGTGGTGCTGTTTATAAGAAGCTTTCAGAAGGTAACTTAATTGATAGAGTTTCTGAAGCATTAGTAACTGAAAAAGCAGTAGGATGGATGCAAGGGAGAATGGAGTTTGGCCCAAGAGCGCTTGGTGCAAGGAGTATTATCGCTGATCCTCGTTCTCCGATAATGCAAAAACAACTTAATCTAAAAGTTAAGTATCGTGAGAGCTTCCGCCCTTTCGCTCCTAGTGTGTTAATTGAAGACTTGGAAGAGTGGTTCGAGCATGAGACTGATAGTCCCTATATGCTGTTTGTAGCAGATGTGCGAAAAGATAAGCATCGTGCAATGACGGCTGAAGAAGAGTCGCTGTTTGGTATAGACAAGCTAAATGTTCCCCGTTCCACAATACCAGCAATTACGCATGTTGATTACTCTGCACGTATTCAAACGGTAAACGCACAAACCAATCCCCGTTATCACGCTGTGATTTCCGCATTCAAGGAAAAGACCGGTTGTTCACTAGTTGTTAATACGTCATTTAACGTTCGTGGAGAGCCAATTGTATGTACGCCTACAGACGCATTTAAATGTTTCATGGGTACTGATTTAGATGTATTGGCAATTGGTAACTACTTTCTTGTTAAGGAACAACAAGATCCAACTCTAAAAGAGAACTACGAAGAGCGCTATGAACTGGATTAAAAACTTACTGCTATTATGCTTTTCACTACTGATCGCTTACTGCATGTTGGTCGTGGGTGACTGGTTTTTACTGCGTAATTCTAACATCCGCGCTACTAGCAAAGCAGCACTTATCGAAACTAAGCGTTTAGAGAAAGATGACAAGTCACTGATAGAAAGGGCTGTTTTGGAAGGTTATTCACCGCCTTTATCTCCATCAGTTATGGACACTCTCAGGCCAGATTATCCGTTGATTGCGGGCCTACCAAATACAGATACTTATCTTTGCAATGAAGGATATGGATTAATAAAGTATCGTTCGGATAGGTTCGGCTTCAGAAATAATGATGAAGACTGGGACAGACCCAATAAAAAAATAATGATTGGAGATTCTTTTGTGCATGGTGCGTGCGTTACTTCCAGGCACACACTTACCAAAAATATAGAAAAAAATACAAATGAAGTAATTTTAAATTTGGGAATTGGTGGTAACAATCCGAGCGATTATCTCACTTATGGAGAGTTATTCATCCCAAAAGTTATGCCTAGCGATGTCTACTTGGTGTTCTATCCGAATGATAATGGACTCAAAAACCCGAGTATTTTGGAGCAGGTTTATGTAGATGAAGGTAGAAAATTATTTTCACCAACGGAACTTCAACTATTCGATACAGAGTTTTTCAAAAGTGAAGGTCTAAAATTACTCGATATTTTGAGAAAAACTAAGTCAACCGAGACAAACATATTAAAAACATACAAGGCTTTTCGAAGGCATGCAAGCTTGCCCATCATTGTCGAATTATTATCTCGATCCAATAAGCAATTTGAAAAAACTAAACAAACTATACAGTCCATTGACGAGCTATGTAGATACTATGCCTGTAATCTCACAGTTGTCTTTATTCCTAACTCAGACTTCTGGCAGCCAGATCCTCGAGCAGATAGCTATGGAGACAAAATTGCTGAATTAACATCTGGATTAGGTCTGGAGTTCGTTGATGGAAGATATTTCATAGATAGTTCAGAAGATAGCAAAGATTATGCCATCAAGGGTGGTCATCTTTCTCCCCTCGGGTATGAAAAAATAGCAAAAGCCATAACTTCCTCCGCCACAGATTAAATAATATTCGTTATTTGGGTTAAGCCAACAATCGCATTGGTTAATTTTATAAAATGCATCTTTGAATAAAATTAGCCCTTGGAGGAATGCAATTTCATTGGACAAAACGAAAAGTCTGGTTCTTCATCTTTGAATGGGTCCACCGCTGTAGTCGGGAATTGGATGATCAAATATGGGAAGCAAGCGACACAAACCCGAAGTTATTGTAACGAAGCTAAGGCAAGTTGAGCTTTGGTTGGATAAGGAACCGCGCGTATTGATGCTATTCGTAAGATTAGCATCACAGAACAAATGTACTATCGCTGTCAGATGCAATACGGAGGTATAGGAACGGGGGAATCCAACTGAAAGAGTCGAAACTGCTTCAGGAGGAACACAAGCGGCTCAGGCGCGCTGTCGCTGTCCTGACACTGGATAAGTTAATTCTGACGGAGGCGCCCAAAGGAAACTAACCAGCCCCGCACGTCTTCGGCAACGCATTGATCCAGTTTGCGACATGCTGGGCGTTTCTGAAAGCTGCGCCTGTTGCGTGATCAGGCAACATCGATCGACCCAGCGGCATGCGCCAAGGAGCAGATAAGATGAAGAACGTCTAGTCGCGGATATGATGAACTAACCCATCAGTTTGGTTGTTATGGCTATCGCTGGGTAGCGGCGTTGCTGCGTGATGCGGGATGGCAAGTGAATGACAAGCGGGTTGAACGTTATGTAAGCGTGAAGGACTTAAAGTGCCGTTGAAACAGGCAATGAAAGGTCGGCTTTGGATTAATGATGGTTTTTGTATTTGGCTCAAGCCCGAACGAAAAGGCCTCGTCCGGCCCTAGGACTTCGTTCATCACCGTACCGACGATGGCAGAGCTTTCAGAACGCTGAACATCTTTGATGAGTTTGGCCGTGAATTCTTGGCTATCCGCGTGAAGCGCAATCTGAAATCCACAGACGTTGTCGATGCCCTGACTGACTTGTTTACTTTGCAAAGTGTGCCTGCATTCATTCGCTCAGACAACAGTCCTGAGTTTATAGCTGAAATCGTTCGCAACTTGATCGCAGATGTTGGGGCACAGACTGCTTACATCGGACCAGGCTCACCTTGGGAAAACGGCTGCTATGAAAGCTTTAACGCAAGACTGCGCGATGAACTTGTAAACGGCGAGTTTTTTACACTTTGCAAGAAGCGCAAATCATAATCGAGAAATGGAGGAAACACTACAACACCAAGAGACCACATAGTGCTTTAGGCTACCACCCACCGGCTCCAAAATCCATCATAGCGATTGACCAAAGGCCGAATATGCACTAGCGAGAGTAGTCAGAAAGGCCAATGACGAGGACTTTTTTATGTGTCAAAAAAGAGATAGACTTTCACTACTAGTACATTAAAAATTTCACTTACTATGGTAATAAAAATAAATGAAAATTCATGCGCTAAGCGATGTACAGTCACAAGATATAGGAAAAAATACAACAATTTGGCAGTACTGCGTAGTACTAGCCGGAGCTAAAATAGGACATAGCTGTAATATTGGCTCTCATTGTTTCATTGAGGATGACGTGGTTATTGGAGATCGGGTTACCATTAAAAACGGAGTGTATATTTTCGATTCTATCTATATTGAAGATGATGTATTTATCGGTCCAAACGTAACATTTACAAATGATACTTATCCCAAAAGTCAACGTGATGAACACCGTAAGTCAACAAATTATCCAAAAACAATAATTCGTAAAGGTGCTTCAATTGGTGGAGGAGCAACAATTCTGCCAGGAATTGTGATTGGTCAAGGCGCTCTTATCGGTGCTGGAGCTGTAGTCGCAAAAAACGTGAAGGCAAATACGATTATATACGGAGGAGCTGCTAAAATAATGCGTTTAATAAATGATGAATGAAAGACAAGTTAAACAAAATCAATTCACCTAGAGATCTCAGTATAACTAGAGGTTTCCCAATAGCATGTGACCTTCCCCCCTAAATTAGTGCCACGAATTTGGTAAAACTCTCTTAAGGAGGGATTTGAATGGCACGAAAGAGATACAATGAACAAGACATTTTGAGATTACTGCGTGAGATTGAAGTTCAGCTTCATGGATGTATGGATGTTGCAAGTGCCTTCCGCGCTGCGGGTATTTCGATAATACCTATTATGGCTGGCGTTATTGGTATGGCGGCATAGGACGTGCGAAGTCATCTGAATTCAAGGAATTGGAAAAAGAGAACCATCGGCTCAAAAAAGATGTTGGCAGAGCTTGAACTGGATAAGCTGATCCTTAAAGAAAGCTTTGATTACCTAAAGCCTAGGGCCTGAACGCAGAGTTGAAGCGCCAATCCATTATTTATGTTCGGAAAAAGCTAAACACATCTGAACGGCGTACATGTAATGTTTTAGGCGTTGCACGCTCGACAATGACGTATCAGGGCAAAGGCTGGGATGAAGATGCGCAGGCATGATATAATCGGACTTGCAAAGATGTATGGGCGGTATGGGTACCGTAAGATAGCACAATTGCTCAGGACCTCAGGTTGGAAGGTGAACCACAAGAAAGTCGAACGAATTTAGCGTGAAGAAGAGTTAGAGCCGCCGGAGCGCCATAAACGCAGACGTCGCCTGTACCATAAAGATAGCTCCATCATCCGTATGCGTCCCAATGGGCCCAACCATTTGTGGGCCATCGATTTTGTGCATGACCAGTTGAGTAATAACCGGCCTTACAAAATGCGGACCGCGGTGGATGAATACACCCGCCAGGCACTCGCTGTTCATGTGGCGTATAAAATGAGCGCCACCGATGTACTGGAGGCGCTGAATCCGCTCTTTATCATACATGGGAGGCCATACTATATGCGCTTTGATAACGGGCCTGAGTTCACAGCTGAAGTGTTTCAAAAGTGGCTTACCAAGGTAGGCATAAAACCAATTTATATTTGGGGCCTATATA
>Ga0206127_1000791_pt1 | contig 37457 bp, 38 predicted proteins | sample Helgoland_Spring_6_FD_148646 | JGI IMG/M metagenome (GOLD analysis project Ga0206127, IMG submission 148646) | Pelagic subsurface seawater microbial communities from Kabeltonne, Helgoland, North Sea - Helgoland_Spring_Bloom_20160419_1 | ecosystem: Environmental > Aquatic > Marine > Epipelagic ...
TAAAGAAGATTTGTTTAGAATTCGTAAAGAAATAGAACAAGATGCATCAGAAATAAAAGACATTTTAAAAGATGCCAATTATCAAAAACATTTTGGAGGGAAATTTGATAGTTTTAGCGAATTAAAAACGGCACCAAGAGGCTTTGATAAAGAACATCCAGAGGTGGAATTATTAAGGAAAAAGGGATTTATTGCCACTAAGAATTTTACAGATAAAGAGGTTTTGTCAAAAGATTTTGTTGATATAGTAGATGAAAGTTTTCAAGCTTTACGCCCGTTTTTCAACTTATTTAGTGATATTTTAACTACAAATTTAAATGGAGAATCCTTAATTTAAGTGCGTTTTTTAAAGCTGATAAATATGTAATATTACTCACAGCCAATTAAATTTTTATCAACTTCACGTTTTAAAACAATTAATGTAATTATTGTTGATAAAACATCTGCAATAGGAAATGACCACCAAACACCAGCAAGACCATAATATTTAGGCAATATATAAGCTAAAGGAATTAAAAAAATACCTTGTTTTAAAAGTGTTAAAAACAATGCAGGTACTGCTTTTCCGGCAGACTGAAAATAAGCAGAACCAATTAGTTGCATCGTAATTATTGGAGATGCCAAAAATACAATAAGCATCGCATTTGGAGTTTCATTTAATAAAGTTGTATCAGTAGTAAAAATAGCAATTACGTGTTCTTTAAAAACAATTACAAATAGAAATATGATGGTTCCTAAAACAGAACCAAATAAAAATGATTTTTTAATTGTTTCTTTTACCCTATCATTTTTTTGTGCTCCAATATTAAAACCTGCAACTGGTAAAAACCCCTGAGAAACTCCCATTACTGGAGATAACGCAAACATCATTACTCGATTTATAATTCCAAATACTGAAATTGAAATTTCTCCACCATAGGTAAAAAGAGAATAGTTTAAAACAATCATTAAGATACTAATAGCTCCTTGTCTAACAATTGAAACTCCTCCTAAAGCTATAATTTCTTTTACAATTGATAGATTTAAGGCAAAGTTTTTCGGAATTATTTTTAATTCACTTTTCTTTGATAAGAAAAAATATAGAATATATAAGCCACAACTGGCAAAGGAAATTGATGTTGCTAAACCAGCACCCGTCATTCCCCAATCGAATATTTTTATAAAAATTATATCGAGAATTATATTTAAAACTGCAGGAACCATCATTGCATACATTGCAAATTTTGGTTTTCCTTCTGCCCTTATTACTGGGTTTCCCATCATTGCAAACGCTAAAAAAGGAACTCCATAAATAATTACTGCAAAATAATCTGAAGCGATTGGTAAAATAGCTCCTTTTGCACCGAATAAATTTAAAATCGGTACACTAAAAAAGTTACCTAAAAAGACAAAGATGACGGCTAAAATGAGTGTTAAACAAATCTGATTGCCAAAGGTTAAAAAAGCTTTATCAGGATTATTTGCTCCCAAAGCTCTAGAAATTATTGAGCTTCCTCCAATTCCAATTCCCATTCCAATAGATGAAATTAAAAAGGCTATGGGTAAAACCACGGTAATTGCAGCAATTGCCAAAACACCAATCCATTGGCCTACAAAAATAGTGTCTACAATCATATTTATAGACATTACTAAAATTCCAATGGTTGCAGGAACCGCTTGTTTAATTATTAGTTTACCTATATTTTCGGTACCTAATTCGTTTGCTAATTTTGTCATAATAAGTTGCAAATATCAACATAAATATTACGTTTTTTAGAAATGTATCATCAATAATTATTATAGGGATTTTAAAATATTTAAGTTTGCTAAAATTGATGTTATGAGTCCTGTTTTTACCTTAAAAATTAAAGTTTCTGTTGATGATATAGACACGTTAGATCACGTAAATAATTTGGTTTATGTAAAATGGATGGATGATATTGCAACTACACATTGGAATTTTCTTACTAAAGATAATCCTTTACCCCAATATGTTTGGGTAGTTATGAGACATGAGATTAATTATTTAAAGCAGGCAGGTTTAGGTGATGAAATTACCGTAAAAACATGGGTAGGAGAAACTAGAGGAATTACCTCAATACGTTTTATGGAATTTTATAAGGATTCCATTTTATTAGTAAAAGCAAAAACTACTTGGGCAATGTTAGATGCTAAAACTTTTAAGCCTTCTAGAATAAGAGAAAATGTTTTAAAAGTATTACAACCACCTAAATAAAAGTATCTTTGCACAAAATTAAGATACAAAATGTCCACTTTTTCATCTTTAGGAATTCGAAAAGATTATATAAAATCAATTAAAGAAATCGGAATTTCTAAACCCACAGAAATTCAGGAAAAAACAATTCCAACTTTAATAAAGTCTAAAACAGATTTTATAGGTTTAGCTCAAACAGGTACAGGTAAAACAGCTGCTTTTGGTTTGCCTATTTTACATCACATTGATGCTAAATCAGAAAATATTCAAGCTTTAATTTTATCGCCAACAAGAGAATTGGTGCAGCAGATAAAAAAACAATTGTTTAAGTTTACTAAATATGTTGATGAACGTATTTTTTTAGAAGCTGTTTTTGGTGGAGAAAAAATAGATAGGCAAATGAATAATCTAAAGAGAACTACACATATTGTTGTGGCTACTCCAGGAAGATTAATCGATTTGATAGAAAGAGGCTCAATAGATATCAGTCATGTAAAAACAGTTGTTTTAGACGAGGCTGATGAAATGTTGAGTATGGGTTTTAAACAAGATTTAAATCGAATTTTAAAATTTACAACAAAGTCAGATAGAAAAACTTGGTTATTTTCAGCTACAATGCCAGATGAAATTAAGCGCATTGTAAAAACTTATATGGATGCGAATGCTCCAAGAGTAGAAATTAATAGAAATACATTGGTAAATGCAAACATTCGTCACCAATTTTCGATAACCAACTTGAAAGACAAAACAAATGATATTGTTACTTTTTTAGAAAAAAGGGATGCTCAAAGAGGAATAATTTTTTGCAGAACAAAGGCTGGTGCCCAAAATTTAGCAAAACAACTAATTGAAGAAGGTTTTTCTACAGCTGCATTAGAGGGAGATATGCAACAAAAAGAACGCGATAAAGTAATGCGGGCTTTTAAAAACGAATCTTTACAATATTTAATCTCTACAGATGTTTCTGCAAGAGGAATAGATGTAAAAGGGTTAGAGTTTGTGATTCATCATCAATTACCAGAAAAATTAGAATATTACACGCATAGAAGTGGAAGAACTGCAAGAGCAGGAAAAACAGGAACTTCTATTGCTTTTATATTACCGTCAGAATTAGAGAAAATTCATGAAATTCAAAAAGAATTGAACATTAAATTTACAGAAGTTACTGTTTAAATGGAGGTTATATATCTTCTTGATATTTTAGGAACTTTTGCTTTTGCAATAAGCGGGGCTTTAGTGGCATCTGAACAAAAGTTCGATTTATTTGGAGTGGTAATAATTGCTTTTGTTACTGCAGTTGGTGGTGGTATGTTACGCGATATTTTAATTAATGCTCATCCCATCAATTGGATTGGAGATTTAAATTATATATACATTATTTTTGCAGCAGTTTTAGCGACCTTTTTATTTAAAAGTAAAATTTTACCATTGTATAAAACTTTATTTCTTTTTGATACTGTTGGAATTAGCGTTTTTACTTTATTAGGCCTACAAAAAGGATTAACCTTTGATTTACATCCTCTTGTCGCTTTAATTATGGGAATGATTTCAGCTGTTTTTGGTGGAGTTTTACGTGATGTTTTAACAAATAAAGTACCTCTTATTTTTGAAAAGGAAATTTACGCTTCTGCTTGTTTAGCGGGTGGTGTTTCTTATTTGATTTTAAGCTATTTAGAGATTCCTAAAGACTATAATTTTATTATTTCTGCATCAGTAATTATCATTGTAAGATTAATTTCTGTCAAATTTCATTTACAATTACCAAAAATAAAGGACGATATTTTTGGAAATAATGAATAAAAAAAAGCCTTGTTTTTAACCAAGGCTTTTTCAATTTTTTATTTTACGTCTTCTAGTAATTCTTGTACAGAACGAATTAGTTGTTGATCAATTCCGTTATCTACTTTACCAGGCATATTTTTTATTTTAATAGTTGGTTCTGTTTGGTTATTTTCCATCCATTCTCCAGCTTTATTTTTTGCACTTACAGGCACAACTCCCCAATAACCGCCATTTTGTAAACCTTCCCAACCCGCAAAACTACAAGTTCCAGGAACTGGCATTCCAACAGTTTTTCCAATTTTTAAATCGGTGTAACCTTGTGCATAACAATGCCCGTCAGAATACATGCTTTCATTAAAAATTGATAATGTTGGTTTTGTCCATCTACTTGTAGGTTCACCACCAACAACTTTAGCTTCTGTTGCATAAGTTATAAATGGAACTCCAGTAAAAAACATTGCTAAATCTGCAACTAAATCGCCACCACCATTAAAGCGAGTATCAATAATAACTCCTTTTTTATCTAGGTATTTTCCCATCATATCTTGATAAATACTTCTGTAAGGACCATCTCCCATCCCTGGAATATGCACATAACCCAATTGACCTTTGCTTAAATCTGCAACTTCTTTTTCATTAATTTTCACCCATCTTTTGTACAATAAGCTATATTCTTGACCTAAAGAAATTGGTTTTACTGTAATGGTTTGTAATTTTTTAGTTTTAGGGTCCAGAATATCTAACAGCATAAATTTACCAGATTTTCTATTAAAATATTTAGCAATATCTTCATTTTTATCAATTTTAATACCATCTATTTTTTTGATTATCATTCCTACTGCTAATTTAAATTTAGCCTTGTCTAAAGGACCTCCTTTTATAATTTCGTCAATTTTAATTCCATCATCTTTATAATTATAATCCATAAAAATTCCTAAAGAAGCAGTAGCATCTGCATTAGAAACATTGTTGCCCCTGTAACCAGCTCCAGAATGAGAAACATTTAATTCACCCAATAATTCCGATAGCATTTCAGAAAATTCAAATCCGTTTGAAATGTATGGCAAATACTTTTGGTATTCCTTTTTCATTTTTTTCCAGTTCACGCCGTGAAACGTTGGCTCATAAAAAACGGCATTTGTTCGAATCCAAACATGGTCAAACATAGCTTTTCTTTCTGCGTATTCGTCTAATTTTATTTCTCCTCTTATTTTTACGCCTTCTCGTTTTTTTGCGGCTGGATTTAATTTAGAAATTCTTCCTCCACTTAACAAATACAAGTTTTTCATTTCTTTATCCCATTGTAAACTTCCAAAACCAACATTTAATTTCATTAACATTTTGGTTTCTCTAGTTCTCAAATTTGTACTCCATAGATTAGAACGCCCTTCAAAACTAGCTAAATAATAGAGGAAATCTCCTTTTTTAGAAAGTACAGCATCTCCCAATCTTGAGGAATGAATGGTTAATCTTTTAGTTCTGTCTTTCATATTATCCCAGTCAAAATTAAGTGGTTTTGTTTCCTTTTTCTTATCGTCTTTCTTTTTATTGGAGGCTTTGTTATCCTTTACTTTAGTATCTTTTTTATCTTTACTTTCCTTTTCTTTCCGCTTCTTTTCTTCTTCTTTTACAGCTTGCAGTAATTTGTAATCTTCATCACTTAAATTAAATTCATCCCAAGCATCTTGTGTAAAAAACATACTATAAACATCACTTTGAGAACGACCACTAGTAGCATAAGATTTTAAACCATTTCTGTTGCTAAACCATAGCATTTGTTTTCCTTCATTTACCCATTTCGGACTAGAATCGTAATAACCACTTTCATTTAAATTTACTCTTTTAGAGCCATCAGCAGCCATTAGTAAAACTTCACTATTACTTAGTGTTTTACTCCAATCTACTAAAATCCATTTGCTATCTGGACTCCAAGTAAAATATTTATCTCCATCTCTCATGTGGAATAAATCTTTTGGTGTTAATAAAGTAACTTCTTTTTTTGTTTTTAAATCTTTGATTTTTAAAGTTCTTCTGCCCTCTACAAAAGCTATTTTCTTGCCGTCAGGTGAATACTGAGCCAAATAATTATCGACATTATTATCTATTATAGCTTCTTCTTTTAATAATGTGGCAGCATAAAAAAAAGGTTCTTCTTTTCTGATTTTTTCAGTTTTAAAAACACTCCATTTTCCGTTTCTTTCACTGCTATAAACTACAGATTTTCCTTCTGGCCCCCAAGTAACAAAACGTTCGTTTTCTGGAGTTTTTGTTAATCTTTTTGTGAAAGATTTATCTACAGAAGTCACAAAAACTTCACCTCTAGCTATAAATGCAATTTCTTTTCCGTTTGGTGAAACAGACATTTCGCTAATGCCACCATTTACAGAAATAAATTTATCTGTATTTGATTTATCCTGAGTAATAATATTAATGTTTACTTTTTTTGGTTCTTCATTTTCTTTCATCGTATAGATTTCACCGTCATAACCAAATGACAAGATGCCATTTCCATAACTTAAAAAACGCACAGGATGCAAGTTGAAAGACGTTAATTGTTCTAGTTGATTTGTATTTTCTAAGGATAATTTATGCACATTAAAAGAACCACTTCTTTCACTTAAAAAGTATATGCTCTTTTCATCTTTTGTAAAAATAGGATGTCTGTCTTCAGCATTATGAGAAGTTACCATTTTATGCACTTTTGTTTTGGTATTATACATCCAAATATCTCTAGTGATTGATGAAGTATGGTGTTTTCTCCATTCGTTTTCACCTCCTTTTTTATCATGATAAATCATTTTTTCACCATTTTTAGAAAATTGGATATCTTCTGCAGGAATGGTTAATAATTGACTTATTCGACCTTTATTTACAGGAACACTATACAATTCTGATTGAGATCTGTGTGGGTGTTGTCTGTGGTTTACAGCATCTTGCCTTAAGGCACCAAAAACTATTTCTTTGTCATTCTCTGAAAAAGAATATGGAGTTTCATCATTTGAATGGTAAGTCAATCTTGTTGCTTGCCCGCCTTCTGAAGGCATTACAAAAATATCGAAATTACCATATCTGTTAGATGAAAAAGCAATTTTAGAACCATCTTTATTCCAAACAGCTTTATAATCGTGTGCACTGTGATAAGTAAGTTGTTGAGCATTTCCTCCTTCAGCACTTACTTTATACAAATCTCCTTTATATGTGAATGCAATTTGAGTTCCGTCAGGAGAAATTGAAGAGTGCCTCATCCATTGTGGACTTGTTTGACCAAAAATGGAAATAGAAATTAGGGTAAATATTAAGCTTAGTTGTTTCATTTGTTAAAATTTTTGCCTAATTTAATAAAATTGAATTTGCTTTCTATTTATTAAATTGTTAAAAAACATAAACACATATGAAAACCTTAATTTTTGAAAATATAAATGATTTTAATACAATGATTGGTAGCGATTTACCTGCTGGTAATTGGTATATGGTAACACAGGAAATGATAAATGATTTTGCCAATGCAACTTTAGATAAGCAATGGATTCATGTAGACGAAAAAAGAGCAGCGCTAGAAAGTCCTTTTAAAAGCACAGTTGCGCATGGTTTTATGTCTGTTGCAATGATTTCTAGAATGCTAGAAGAAACATTTTCTATAAAAAGTATAAAAATGGGCTTGAATTATGGTTTAAATAAAGTTCGTTTTCCTAATCCGGTTCCTGTAAATAGTGAGTTAAGAATGTTATCATCTGTAAAGGAAATTGAAAGCCTTGCTAATAATGGCATTAAAGTTACATTTACTTGTGTTATTGAAATTAAAGGAGAAGAAAAACCAGCCTGTGTTGCTGAATTTTTAGCGGCTTTATTTGAATAAGAAAATTTTAATTTAAGATTATTGTAAATGAATAGCTTAATTATAGAACGAAGTATTTATTTCACTATTTTTTTGATGTATAATATTTTATCTTCTTGACTCATAATCTTGATAAAATAAATGCCCGAAGTTAGATTTGGAATATTCATTTTATTGTTTGCAGATAAACTTGGATTTGTGAATATGTGTTTACCAAGAATGTTATGAATGGATATTTTAAACGCTTTATTATAATTGGTTTTAATTGTAATTTCATCTGATATTGGATTTGGATAAATTTCAAAATTATGAATAGAGTTATTGTCACCGTTTAATGGTGTTCCATTGAATAGCTCATTTGCATAATTGAAAGCTTCTTTTCCAATTTTATCACCAATTATTCTTCCTTTAATATCATCTATAGGAGGATGAATGCCACCCCAAATTCTAGATAAACTAGTTTGATCTGATGCGTCTTTGTAAGTTGCCCACTCTAACTGAAAACTTTGAGACGGACCTAACTCGAAAGCAAGAAATTCATTTTTCTCTATATCAAAAGTCCCAATTCCACCAGGAAAGAAGGCATCATTGGTAATTAAAGTTAAGATTTTAGAGGCTGCTCTAGAAAATGTAGAGTGTCCAGACAAGTATCCGGCAAAAGGAGGTGAAACAAAAGACGGCCTTTGATATGGCCACCATCTTGTACCTAACATCCAACCTACTTTAGCTACATCAGTTCCTGCATTTGTAATTTTGTCATGACCCAACCAAGATTTTACTTTTATTTTGCCAATAATGCTATTGTTAAAACCAACTAAAGGATCTCCTTCTTCGATTAATTCAATTAATCCATCAACTAATGGTAGTCCATGAGGATCGTAATTGGTTAAATTTTTATCTGTACTTTGACCTTTTGAAGCCATATACCTAATTGCAGATATTGGTCTTACGTAATCATAGTAACCTTTTATACCCCAAATATTAATAGCCACATCATGCATAGCCCCACCAAGTGTTAAGTAACTTTTTACATCCCATTCTAAATTAGACAGTTCTAAGGGGTTTTCACCAAATGTTTTTTTTGCCAATGGATGATCGCTCACATAATTTAAAATTGTAAACCAATGTCCAGGAGGTGTTTCGGAATCTGGCCCATCTGCCCAAAATTCAGCTAAAACTCTTGTATAATCTCCTCTATTTACAATATTGTCTTCATATGGTTGCTGCGTTATAGGGTTTAACGAATGTCCAGTACCTAAATCTCCTCCCTGAGTGAAATCATAAAAATTTTTATACTCTTCAAAAGTAGTCGGATATTTTTCCATATCTAAATTACCAATAGAATTTGGGGAAATATTTATTAAATTCTCATCAGTAGGATCTAAATGAGCAGACCAAGAAATTACTAAGGCAAAATTCCATTTATATGGATCGTCTATTCCGTTTTCATTAGAATCTTGAATATATACAGGATGTCCAGGGTTATTGTAAACATAAGAATCAAAGCCATTATTTAAAATTTCTAAATCAGTGTCTTTTAAAGAAAAAGGTGTGACTTCACCCCACTCAGGACTTAAGAAATCAGGGGTGTTTCCTTGAATAAGATTCCCGCTTTGATCTACAAAAGTGTTAAAAGATAAAGGTTGCCATTTATTTGGGTTTATAAAGGAGTTATCTCTGTAAAATTCTAAGTCTAAAATAGGATTTGTTGGTTCATAATATCTATTCTCGTAATCATTTTCTTCATTTGCACCATCTTGCAAGCCAAATTCAATCATTTGTTGTGCCATATAATTACCTAATGCCGCATAAGATCCAGCACTGTAATCTATTGAAGTGAAATTAATATCATATCCAATAGAACTAAAAAAAGAATCAAAAGTATTTAGAGTTTCTCCCGCATTTGGTGAATTTTTAAAACGATGCTTTAAGAGTCTGTAAACCGCATAACTTAAAATTTCTTTTGTAGCTTCACTTTTATCTGTAGGTATTGAAATAGGGTTATAGTTGACAGTAAAATCACCTAAAGATTTTCCTAAAAATATAGTTTTTGCGTTGTTATCAAAAATGGCCCAAGAATCATACATTAACACCGAAGTATGAAATAAATTTCTTGCGTGCACCGTTGGGCGCGAGAAATCGTTTCTAATGGCTTGCAATAATTGTTCATTCCATTCTCTCGCAATAGAATGCTGACTAAAAATGGTACTTGAGCATAAAATGCAGAAAATAAATAGTTTTATGTATTTGTATTTTATAAACATTGCATGGGGGCTGAGCTTCTTTCAGCTGTAAGTTAATTATTTTAGCTATTAAAAAAAAATTAAACTATCAAATAAAACTATTTTCTATTCAAATTTTGAGTATGACTTTATCAATAAATATATAGAAGGATTATTAAAGTTTAAGTAATTATTACATTCAAAAGAATATCATTATTTAAAGATAGACTAAAGATTTATAACAAAATAAGAAGAAATATTTTTCTTAATTAGTACTTTTTTTTGGAGAGTTTATAAACTTACAGAGAAGGCAGTTGCCTTAAACAAACTGGCTTTAGATTTGAAAAATGTATTTTCTAAATCTATAGCTTTTAATTTAGCTTCAATTAACACAGCTTCTCGATAATTAACTAAAAACAAGGAACTTTCACCTAGATAGAATTTTCGTTCTTCTGCCTTCAATAGTGTATCATAATCTTTAACAATTTTACTAGTATAACCATTTTGAATTTCAATGGATTTCAGTTCTTCTAAGATAGCATTTATTTCGTTTTTAATTGTAAATTTTGTCGTGATATTTTCGAATTCGATATTTTGTAACTTAATTTCAGCTAATTTTAGTTGGCCTCTTTGTTTTCTTAAAAAGATTGGAAGTTTAAAATTTATTCCTGCTTTAAAATTATCAATATTTAAAGAGTTACTTTGACTTGGGGTTTGTGTTAGAAAATTATATTGAAAATCCATTTGAGGTAGCAAATTGTTCATTTTTAATTTTCTATCAATATTTAAACTCTTTATTTTATACTCTAAAGTTTTTATTTTCGGATGACTATTTATTTCAAAATTTATGTCTCTAAATAAGGTAATATTAAATGTTGTATCCAAATTATTTATTGTAGAAATATCTGGAATAATATTTTCTTGTAATTCAATAGGAGTATTATTATTCAACCATAAATAATTAGATAATTCCAAGGAAGACTTAATCAAATTAATTCGTGATTTTTCTAAATTTAACTTTCGGGTATTTAAAATAATTTTAGCTTCAATGGTATCTATTATTGCTTTGTCTCCAATCTCTGCTAATCTTTTTGTATTATTAAAACGAGTTTTAGCATTGTTTAAGAAAAAATCATAAACTAATTTTTTTTTATAGGTTTGAAGCCACTTAAAATAAGATAAAGAGGCATTATACAATATGTTATTTATTAATAATTGTTGTTCTTCTTTTGCTTGCTTTATGAAAATCTTTGCTTGTTTTAAAGATGCCATTCTTTTATTTATCAAAAGCCCTTTTAATAGAGAGATAGAAACACCTGCAGAGTATAAGCCACCACTTGGAAGATCTAACTCTGGATTTAAAAATATGCCACTATTATTCTCAAAATTGGCCTTAAACTCTAAACCGTAATAAGTTGGAATTTTAAAAGTACTATTTAATTTATTGTAATATTCTTTGTCGTTGAATTTTTTTTTATCAAAATCTACTTGAATTTTTGGGTCAAATGCACCTCTAGCTTTTAGTAACCCAGACTCACTTTTATTGATTATTAGATTTGCTTGTTTTACAATTGGGTGAAACTTTTTTACATAACCAAGATATTCAGATAAAGACATTACAGATTGTAATTTGTCTTGAGCCACATAGCTAATAACTATCAGTTGAAATGCAATAAAGATATATTTTTTCATGACTTAAAAACCTAAAAAATTAACTGATATTACTTGTATTGTGAAATGATCTTTTCTTTTTTAACGTTATCAGGTTGATAGTAATTAGGAGGAAAACTATTTAATTGTCTCCAAATCTCGAACCAAATGGGAACATCTTCTAGTAATGCAATAGTTCTTGCCCCCGAGCCAGCTCTTAGTTGTGATGGCCAATTATGATCTTCTTCATCAGGAGATAAAAGTATTCTGTACTTTCCATTATTACTTATAAAACGCTCTATGGCAACAACTTTTGCTCCATATGTACCATACGATAAATTAGGCCAACCACTAAAGACAACTGCTGGCCAACCATCAAATTCTACACGAACTTTTTCTCCTTTATGTATTAAGGGTAAATCTATAGGTCTTACAAAAGTTTCAACGGCTAAGTCTATATCTGCAGGCATTATGCTTACTAGGCCCTCTCCTTCTTTAAAAGTTTCACCAATACCAGCTTTTAAAGTTTTATTTACATAACCATTTTGTGGAGCAGTTATGTACAATAAACTATTTCTTATTTCAAAATTACTATTCTTATTCTTTAGTTTAGATACTTCTACTTCTGAATTTAATTGACTTGATTTTGCGCTATACTTATCACTTTGAACTTTAGATATTTTATCTATATAACTTGCTTTTAGGCTAGAAATTTCAACTTTTGCATTTATAACTTCATTTCTAGCAGCCAATAATTTATTTTCTTGTTCAATAAGATTTGCCTCAGTTTCTTGCAGTTTTAGTCTCTTTTGTTCTACATCTTTCACAGGTTTTAAACCTTCTTTTTGAAGAGTTTTATTTCTAATAAATTGTGTTTTTGCAACTCTATTATTAATTTTTGTGACTTCAAAACGAATGCTATCACTTTGTACTTTTAATTTTGATTGTAAAAGTTTATTTTGAGCTTGTTTTAGTTTTAAATTTCTTTCTTCTTGTAAAGCTCTAATTTGTCTATCTAAAGCATTAACTTTATTTTCATAAGCGCTAACCGCCATTTCTTTTGCGTTAATTTGCGCATATGTTCTTTCAATCAGTTTATTATCAAAATATTCACTTTTTACTTCAGAGATTCTTAGTATTGTGTCCCCTTTTTGAATTTTTGCACCCTCTCTTACAAACCATTGTTCAATTCTACCTGGTATTTGGGATTGGATGGTCTGTGGTCTTTGGTCTGGAGTTAATGTTGTTACCAAACCACTTCCAGAAATATTCTGAGTCCAAGGTAAAAAGAGGATAACTAAAATGGCAATAGCAAAACCTGCTAAAAACCGATTAAAATATTTATAATATGTTTTTTTAAATATGTTTTTAAATGATTTATAGTCATTTAAGTCTACATCCTTGTGTAATGGTTTTTTAGATATATTTAGCATTACATTTATTTTTTATTAATTATCTTTCCTTTTTCTATTGTAATAATTTCCGTACATTGTTTTTCCCACGCTTCATTATTGCTTACAACAATTAAAGACCAAGGCTGCATTGGGTTTGTTAAATAATCGATAATTTGTTTTGTCTCTTGATTGTTGAATCTATCTAAAGCATCTTCTAAAAAGATAACTTTTGGCTTTTTTAGAATTGCTCTTGCTAAAATTATTTTCTTAGAAAGTGAGTATGAAATTTTTTTTCCTTCAGGATGAAGACCAGTATCTAAACCACTAGGTTGCTCTTTAATATATTGTTCTAGTCCTACAATTTTTAGAATATTTATCATTTCATGATCTTCTATTTTAGGGTTGCCAAAAGCAAGATTTTCTCTTATTGTTCCTTCAAAAGGACTTTCATTTGATAGAGATAGCCCTAATTGTGCTCTATAATGATTCAAATTAATACTAGAAAGTGATAAATTATTAACATAAATATTACCATTCGTTGGCTGAATAACCGCTGCAAACATATTTAATAAGGTAGATTTTCCTGAGCCACTTTCACCTTTTATTAATAACCTCGATTTAGAGTTTAATTTTAAAGAAATATCTTTTAGAATTGCCTTGCTTCTATCTTTAACTTTGTATCCTACCTTGTCTAAATGAATGCTAAAATTTCCATTAAAAATCGGTTTATCTCCAGTTTGAGGTTCTAAATCTTTGTCCACAACTTGCCCAATTTTTTCTATTGATGTTAAGGTATCATAAAAGGATTCTAGACCAACAATAAGTTTTTCAACTGAATTAATAACTAAAAGAATTATAATTTCGGCAGCAACAAATTGACCGATATTCATCTCTTGATTTAAAACTAGAGCCCCACCAATAAATAATAGACTGGCTGTTACTAGAACTTTAAAACCAATCATTTGTGAATACTGAAGTATTAATATTTTAAAATGATTTTCTCTGGCGTTTAAATATTTATCAACTAATTTATCATTTTTATTCATAGCTAAACTAGTATCACCAGAAAGTTTAAAGCTTACTACTGCTCTAGCAATTTCTTGAATCCAATGTGCAACTTTATATTTATTTTTAGATTCTATTAGGCTGGTTTCTAGTCCTTTTTGTGCTGTAAACTTAAAAACAATATATATTAATAGTAAAAGTAAAACTCCAAAAACAATGAAAAAAGGATGATAAAATGAAAGTAATATTAACGCAAAAATAATTTGTAATAGAGCAGAAGGTACATCAATTAAAATTTTAGATAGTCCTTTTTGTATAATTAAAGTATCAAAGAAGCGATTTGCTAATTCGGGAGGATAATAATCGCGCAATTCAGTCATTTTTATTTTAGGAAATCTGTAACTCATTTCAAATGATGATCTTACAAAAATTCGTTGCTGAAGAGTTTCAATTATTCTTAGTTGCATTAGTTGTAAAATCCCAGAAAATAGCACTCCTACAGTTACAAGAATTACAAGTACTATCCAAGAAGTAGAAATTTGAGCTCCTTGTATTAAATTAATAATTGCTTGAATACCAAGAGGTAAAGACAGACTAACAATTCCACCAAAAATTGCATAATAAAATAGTTGATAAACATCTTTTTTTTCTAATTTAATTAGCCCTAAAAAACGTTGCCAAGGAGTTAATAGTGTATATTTCATCTAATTAATTAAAAGTTGTTTTCACTAGGTTTAAAAAGAAGCTTGTTGGAGTTTTCCCATTTTTACAATTTGTTATAGATGGGAAATGCTCGTTTAAAAAGTGTTGGTGAATTCCTCCTTCTAAAATTGTACTAGCTAAACTTAAAGGAAACTTATAGTTGGGCTCTACATCAATAATCATAGCCTCTATTCTTGTAATTAACCTTTTATAAACCTCAAAATAACCTTGTTTATTATCCTTGTCTACTTCTTTAGTTAAATAAGATTTAGAACTTTCGTTTACTATAATCTTGTATAACTGAGTTTCGCTTATATGAGAAAAATTACTATCATCTTCTACTGTTCTAGTTACTACTACTATAGCTTTATCTAATTTTTTTTTGTTATTAGAAATACTAAAAGTTTCAATAACTAATTGATATTCAAGCCAAGCCCAATACCAAGAAGATAAGTAAAGAAGTAGTTTGTGTTTGCTTTCAAAATATCTGTAAATTGAACTTTCATTAGAGCCAATTTTGTTACCCAACTTTTTGAAAGTAAAGCTCTCAAAACCCATACTGTTTATTAATATTATACTGTTTTTTACAATTCTTTTGCCTAAATCAGATGTTTCAGGATCTTTAAGGTATATACTTTGCGGAACAGATATTTTTAAAACAGATAGTAAATCTTTCATATGTATTTATTAAATTGCAAATTTAATAGTAATACTATTATTTTAGCAGACATAAAAATATTTTAATTGTTTTTTAACATTTGTCTTTAAAATTTTTGAAAATATTTTTGTGCTTAAGGAATTTTGATAACCTTTTTATTTATGATATCTTTGTTATTATTAAGAAAATCTTACACATACTAGTGTTCATAATACGTTGGTATCGGTAAAATGAATTGCAAGTGATATACTTTCTGAAAACAAACTAAGATTTCTTCAATGTTAAATTAAAATTTAAAAGTAGTACTACAGTTAATGGCAAAATCGCAACAGACATTTAGTAAAAGTGAAAAAGAAAAAAAACGTTTAAAAAAGCGTGAAGATAAGCGTAAAAAAATGGAAGCTAGAAAAGCCGCCAAAGAAGAAAATGGTTCATCAGGAATTCAGTTCGCTTACGTAGATCATAATGGAAACTTGACAGATACACCTCCAGATCCAGAATTAAAAGTAGAATATGAGTTAGAAGATATTCAAATTTCTACAACAAAGAAAGAAGATTTACCTGAAGAAGATCCGGTAAGAAAAGGTAAAGTAAACTTTTTTGATACATCAAAAGGGTTTGGGTTTATTATTGATTCAGACAACGGTGAAAAATATTTTACTCACGTAAGTGGTTTGATTGACACTATTGGAGAGAATGATAAGGTTTCATTTGAACTAGAAAAGGGAATGCGTGGTATGAATGCAGTAAAAGTTAAAAAGATTTAAAGAGGCAATATTTATCTCAATAAAAAAATCCTATTATAAATGAATAATAGGATTTTTTTATTTTTTGATAAAAGAAGATTACGAAAAAAGGACCTATTTATTATAATACTCCATACTTTCCAAAATCAAATTTTCAGGGACTTTACAGTTGATTCTAAAATCTTCATAATCATTTAAGAGAACAAAATTTACCTGTCCATTTACGTTTTTTTTATCGTGTTTTAATAAATTAAGTATCGATGGAAAATCTTTTTGAAATAAGTTTGTTTTGCTATAAATTGATGTAATTACATTTTTAACAGCATTCACTTTTTCAATTGGAAATTCTAATAATTTAGAGGCCATATAACATTCGCAAACCATACCAATAGCAATAGCTTCTCCATGAGTTAAATTCTCTTTATCTTCAGATTCCAAATAAAAAGATTCAATTGCATGACCCAAAGTATGGCCAAAATTTAAAATTTTACGTAAGTGTTTTTCTTTTGGATCTTTTAAAACTACCTCGTTTTTTATTTCTATAGATCTGAAAATTAGACTGCTTATATCCAAATCTTTGTTGTCTTTAATTTGGTTGAATAGGTTGATATCATAAGTCAATCCATATTTTATGATTTCGGCAGTTCCAGATTTAATTTCTCTTTGAGAAAGAGTAGATAAATATTTATCATCAACAATTACCATTTTCGGATTTGCAAATAATCCGATTTGGTTTTTTAAAACACCCAAATCCACACCAGTTTTTCCACCAACGGAAGCATCAACCATAGAAAGTAACGTAGTAGGTATATTTACAAAATCAATTCCACGCTTAAAACAAGAAGCTACAAAACCACCTAAATCAGTAATAACTCCACCTCCCAATGTGATTAAGATACTTTTTCGGTCTCCACCTAATTCTGTGATGGCATTCCAAACCCCAATACACGTTTCTAGATTTTTATTAATTTCTCCAGATTCAATTTCAATAACTTCAATTAGTTTATCTGTTTTTAAATTTTGAATAAATCTTGGATAACAATGTTCTAACGTATTTTCATCAACTAAAATAAAGATGGTAGAATAGTTATTAGTTTGTATCAAATCAGAAAGTGCTAAATAACTTTCTTTATCAAAATGTACAGGATAAGATGCGGCTTGAATAGTTTTCATTTATGTTATAATTCTGATTGCAAATTAAATAGAAATTCTATAATTATTACTATTCATATAGTATATTTGTATCCACTAAATCGATATAGTATGAAACTTTTTGATAATACAGAGGTTGCATTTGGCTTAAAATCTGATTCACAACTAGAAAGAGCTTATTTTTTGTTTAGAATGATACAAAATCAGCCAATGGTAAGAATTGGAAGTGCAGTAACAAATTTTGCTTTAAAAGCACATTTGCCAATTGAAGGTTTAATTCGTTCTACTGTCTTTGATCATTTTTGTGGAGGCGTAACCGAAGATGACTGCTTACCAATTATTGATAATATGTATGCTAATGGAAAAGTGCATAGTGTTTTAGATTATTCTGTAGAGGGAAAAGAAGAAGAAGAAAGTTTTGACGGAGCTTTAGAAAAAATTTTAAGAATTATTAATTTTTGTGAAGAGAAAGAATCCATACCATATGCTGTTTTTAAACCAACAGGATTTGGACGATTTGCTTTGTATCAAAAAATATCAGAAGGAAAAACCTTAAATACTGATGAGCAAGAGGAATGGGATAGAGTAGTAGCTCGTTTTGATAAAGTTTGTAAAGTTGCACATCAAAATGATGTTCCTTTGTTAATTGATGGAGAAGAGAGCTGGATGCAAAAGGCAGCTGATGACTTAATTGAAGCCTTAATGGAGAAATACAATAAGGAAAAAGCTATTGTGTTTAATACTTTACAAATGTATAGACATGATAGAATGGACTATTTAAAAGGTTTACATCAACGAGCACAAAAAAAAGAATTCCATATTGGAATGAAAGTGGTTAGGGGAGCTTACATGGAAAAAGAGCGAGAAAGAGCATTAGAAAAAGGATATCCTTCACCAATTTGTAAAAATAAAAAAGCGACTGACTTAAATTACGATACAGCTGTTGAGTATATGATGGAACATCCAAAAATGGCAATTTTTATAGGCACTCATAATGAAGAAAGTTCTTATTTAGCGATGGAATTAGCTAAAAAAAGAGGTGTTCAAGAGAATGATAATCGCTTATGGTTTGGCCAATTATTTGGGATGAGTGATCACATAAGCTACAATTTAGCAAACCAAGGATATAATGTTGCAAAATATTTACCTTTTGGTCCTGTAAGAGATGTAATGCCTTATTTAATAAGACGTGCCGAAGAAAATACTTCTGTAGCGGGACAAACCAGTAGAGAATTAAATTTGCTAAAAACTGAACGAAAACGTAGAAAATTGTAATGCAAGCTGTAGAAGAAATAAAAGTATTGTTGCATAAAAATAAAATGAGATTAAGGCAAGAATTATTTCAAAGTAAGGAAGCAATATATTTAATCAAAAAATCTATAAACTCAGAATTATCAACTACTGAAAAACAAAAAATAAAAGTTCAGATGCTAGATATTTGTAAATCTATACCTGCATTAGCGGTTTTCTTACTTCCAGGTGGGGCCTTACTTTTACCTCTTTTAATTAAATTAATTCCAGATATTTTACCGTCTTCTTTTAGAGATAATATTTAAGTTATTGTACCATTAGAATTTTTGTTGATGCACTATTTATCATTCTCTAAACATGCTTAAATTGATGCTTTAGGAATCAAGACATACTTATAATGTTCACAATTACTGATTTTAGGATATATGAGAATGAATAACTTCCTAATAATGAGCATCTGATTCAATCTAAAAATAATTTATTATAATCTGAATAATTCACTCAGAAACAACTACTTTTGCACGAAATTTAAGAAAGTACAAATGCAACCAATTAGAAACATCGCAATTATTGCGCACGTTGATCACGGAAAAACAACTTTAGTAGATAAAATTATAGATCAAGCTAAAATTTTAGACGACAGAAAAGAACGTAAAGATTTATTGCTAGATAATAATGATTTAGAACGTGAAAGAGGAATTACCATTCTTTCTAAAAACGTTTCTGTGAATTATAAAAACACAAAAATCAATGTAATTGACACTCCTGGTCACGCCGATTTTGGTGGAGAAGTAGAACGTGTTTTAAAAATGGCTGATGGTGTTTTATTGCTAGTTGATGCTTTTGAAGGACCAATGCCACAAACACGTTTTGTATTAGGTAAGGCTTTAGAATTGGGATTAACACCAATTGTTGTTGTAAATAAAGTAGATAAAGAAAATTGTACACCTGATTTAGTTCATGAGAAAGTTTTCGATTTAATGTTTGCATTAGAAGCTACAGAAGAACAATTAGACTTTACAACGGTATATGGTTCTGCAAAGAATAATTGGATGTCTACAGATTGGAGAAATGAAACCGACAATATTGTACCGTTATTAGATGCTGTTTTAGAATCTATTCCAGAAACTAAATACAATGAAGGTACACCTCAAATGCAAATTACTTCTTTAGATTTTTCTTCTTTTACTGGTAGAATTGCTATTGGACGTGTTTTTAGAGGAGATTTAGTTGCGGGTAAAGACTACATGCTTTGTAAAGCAGATGGTTCTACTAAAAAAGTTAGAATTAAAGAACTACATGTTTTTGAAGGTATGGGTAAAGTGCAAGTAGAGAAAGTTCCTTGTGGAGATATTTGTGCAATTACAGGTATTGAAGGTTTTGAAATAGGTGATACTATTGCAGATTTAGAAAATCCTGAGGCATTGCCAAGAACAGAGATAGATAAGCCAACAATGAGTATGTTGTTTACAATTAATAATTCACCATTTTTTGGAAAAGAAGGTAAGTTTGTTACTTCTCGTCATTTACGTGACAGATTGTTTAAAGAAATGGAAAAGAATTTAGCTTTAAGAGTAGATACTACAGATTCAGAAGATAAATTTAATGTTTTTGGACGAGGAGTTTTACACTTATCAGTGTTGATAGAAACTATGCGTAGAGAAGGATATGAGTTGCAAGTTGGTCGTCCGCAAGTAATTATTAAAGACATTGATGGAGTAAAATCAGAACCTTATGAAACATTATCTATTGATGTTCCAGAAGATGTTGCCTCTAAAGCCATCAATTTAGTTTCTTTGCGTAAGGGCGATTTATTAGTAATGGAGCCAAAAGGAGATTTACAACACTTAGAATTTACAATTCCATCAAGAGGTTTAATAGGACTACGAAATAAAATATTAACAGCTACCGCTGGACAAGCTATTATAAATCACCGTTTTTCGGAATATGGCCCTTTTAAAGGAGAGTTTTCTGAAGATATAAAAGGAGCTATTGTTTCCTCAGCAGCAGGTAAAGCAACGGCTTATGCTATAGATAGATTACAAGATAGAGGACGTTTCTTTATAGACCCTAACCAAGATATTTATATTGGTCAAGTTGTTGGAGAGAACAGTAAGGATACAGACATGGGTGTAAACTTAATTAAAGGAAAAAAATTAACAAACGTTCGATCTTCTGGTACAGACGATAGCGTTAAAATTGCACCAAAAATCGATTTTTCTTTAGAAGAATGTATGGAGTATATTAAAGTTGATGAGTACTTAGAAGTGACTCCTGCAAGTTTACGTATGCGTAAAATTTCTTTTAGACCATAATTAGTTAATAATTCCATTTTATTTAGGAATCAAAATAAAATTATTGAAGCTCAAGAATTTAATTTCTTGAGCTTTTTTTATTTAATTTTTTTTTAGACGAATCTTATAAATATTTTTAATCTAATTTTTTCTTTTTGGTTTGTAAAACCCAAGTTGCATTAAATCCAAAATGAAAATTGCCATCTTTTGCATTAAAGTTATTAGTAGTTTGTGTAATAAATGTGTCTTCCACAAAATTTCGCGCATTAGTCATATGAAATTGTAAAAGTAAATGGCTCAATTCCCAATTTACACCTACCATAAATGTATTAAAGGTTTCAATTGATTTCAGAGGATTTGCCACGTAAAAATATTCTGATACAACAGAAGCATGTTTGCCAATTTTATGCCGGCCACCAAAGGCTATTGCAAATTGTTTATTTGGATTCTCTTTTAACGGATCTTTTTCTCTATGAATAAATGTTGGAGCTACTTGTAAAGATAATTCTGTATTAATTTTTCTGGCTATTAGAATTTGACTCGTAAACGCATATTTATTGGTTGAAGATGTAGTTTCTTCATATATATCGCCAGTAGTATTTTCTGATTTTCTTTGAGAAATGGTTTGTAACAAAGTGATACTAAAAGGTGTTTTTTTTGAGCCTCTTTTTTGTTTAAAAAGCCTATACTTGATAAATCCATCGAAAATTTTGTCATGATTAGTATACCCTAAACCCAAAGTAAAATTGTCTGAAAAAGCATAATCTAAACCATAGCGTGTGCTAACCACGTCCGCCAGAAAACGTTGTCCTTTAAAATCTGGAATATTCCAATACCTATTGTATAAAGAAATTTCAAGCGCGCCTTTTTTACGTACTTCAATAGAATGTCCTAGGCCAATTCTAGTGGTTTTAAAAGTAGCGATTTCGTAAACTGGTTTGTCCGGGAATTCACTATCCAATTTACTTAATAAGCTTTGCGCATTTAAAAAAGAGGTTGCTACCGTGAAAAATGAAATAAAAAGTAGAGATTTAATTTTAGTCTTCATAGGGTTGATATTGGAATAGAAATTTCACAGAAATAGTTTTGGCGATATTACTGGATAAAATAGGTGGAATTTTAATTTGAAAATCTTTTACTGAAACTTCAAATTCACCAGAAATCACATAATTTCCATCCTCATTATTTATTGATGCTTTAATGTCTATTTTTTTTGTAATTCCGTGTATACTGAGTTTACCTCTAATAATTTTTGTCTGAGTATCTATCTCTTTTGAATCAAAATCAATGATTTTTCCCTCAAAACTTGCTTTGGGATAAATATCAGATTCAATATAACTTTCATTAAAATGTTCGTACATTAAATCCTTTTTAAATATAAAGGCTCGCATTAACATACTAATAGCAATTTCTTGTTTTTCTACATCTAAAATACTTAAAACTTGATTGTTTTTAGCTTCAATATTTTCAACAGAAGTGTATGAAAAGAAAGTTATTTGACCCTGTCTAGCAATAAATTGACTTTGTTTGCTCTCAAAATCTACAAAAAATAAAACTAAAATAAAGAGTGGTAAAAATTTATTCATCTGTTGATAAGGTGAAATTACAATTTAATAAAATAACATCCTTTAAAAAGCCCTTGCAAATCCCTTTTACAGTGATGTTTTGATTTTGTTTCAATTGATTTATGTTTTCTTTTTGGTTCGGATTTATATCGCAAATTACACCAAAATTTTCGGAATCACTTTTTAAAATTATTGTGGCTCTATCATTTAAAAAATTAATTTCTTTGATAATGCCAGAAATTTCAACCACTTTTCCTGCATATCGTTTTTTAGATATTGCTTCATCATTATTAAAATTACTTACCAGTTCATTTGCTGTTAAACGATGTTCTGCATCAACATTTATTACATTATTTACTGGTGTTAAAAAGTAAGGTTTCAAATAAAAGTAACTATTAATCGTAATCAAGAATAGCACGGTAATAAAAAAAAACTTGTTTTTAGTTTTCATAAAGTAAAGAAAATGAAAAAACTTGTTTTTTAAAAATGAAACTTTCGGAAAGGGGAAAAAATAGTTTAAAGAGGAATATTTTTTGTCAAAAGGATAAGAATAGTAGTATATTTCACTTTTTAATAACCAAATGAAAAAAGACAAGCTTTATTTTTTAACATTCTTATCTATTGCAGCTATTTTTCTTTTAGTTGCTTTAATTGCATCAAAATACTTTATAAAAGTGAGTGCCAATCAACTTATAGAAGTTCAAGTAGAGTCTAGTAAAAGAGAAGCTAAAGAAGTAGCAAAACTTATTGATTTTCAATTATTATCAGGAATTCAAAAAGAGGATATACTAATCAATATTCAAAAGATTATTGAAGATTCTAATTCAGATAGTTGGTTTATTAGTGTGTTTAATTGGAGTGGTAAAGAGGTTGCGAATCCTGATAAAACTAAATTGGGGCAAATTGTAAAATCTGATGAGGTGTTATTAACTTCCTTAAAGGAAAAAAATAATTCAGAAAATTTGTACGATTTATTAATTCGTAACGAAAATGTCTCAACTTATGAAATTATTCATATTTCTCCTGTAAAAAAGTCAGATTTAATAGTTGCTGCCAACGTTAATGTGAATAGAATTAAAAATCAAATGAGTGCTTTAAAAAGTAATTTCTATTTAATTTTTTTAATCATGGGGATTTTGGTGATTGTACTTTCTTTTGTTGCTGTAAGAATTATTGGAAGTGCTTATGAAAAACAATTGGAGTTAAAAAATTCTTCTTTAACATCAGAAGTTGTAAACCTATCTAAATTAAATACAGATTTAGTTTCTTATAAAGAAAAAGTGACTTTAAGCCCAATTGTATCCTTATCAGAAATTAACTCTAGTAAAGAAAAAGATAAAGAAAAAGACAAAGAAAAGGACAAAGAAAAGGAGCGTATTTTAACTTATGTAAGAAATGAGTTAGTACCAATTGCAATTAAAGATATTGCATTTGTATATACGGAAAATACCATAACTTATGTAGTTTGTTTTGACGGTAAAAGATCTACAACAAATATGAGTTTAGATGATATGTACACCAATTTAAATTCAACTTTATTTTTTAGGGCTAACAGGCAATTTATTATCAGTATCACGGCTATTGATAAAATTATAAAATATGGCAATAGCCAATTAAAAATAGTTTTACAGTCTAAAACATCTGAAGAAATTATTATTAGTAAGAATAAGGCAGCAGAATTTAAGCAATGGCTTAATATGTAATATTTATTTTAGATTTTACGAAAATCCACTTTGTTTTCAGCCTATTTTTTTCCCTTTTAGCATTTTTATTTTCCCTTTCACAAAGCTTATTAGTTTGTAAACTGTTTAATTTTACTTATTTTAGAATGATTTAAAAGCAATTAAAATGAAATCTATCCAAAAATTTGAAAATACTTTTTTACTCTTTTTGATACTAGTTGCCATGTCCTCTTGTTTATCAAATGTAGATGAGATGGAAGAAATTGATCCTTGTGCAGCTATTACATTCTCTATGCATGTAAAGCCAATTATCGATAATAATTGTATCAGTTGTCATAGTTTAGAAGGTGGACAATCTCCAAATTTAGAAACTTATAATGCAGTTAGTGCAAATGCACTTAGAGTAAAATCAGAAGTTGTATTAAGAGAAATGCCAATTGGAGGCGGTTTAACAAATGAGGAAATTGCGGCAATAAGTTGTTGGGTAGATGCTGGAGCTTTAAATAATTGAATTTAGAAATCATGAATAGGAAAAAAATAATCTTAGTATTTATAACTTTAGGAACTGTTTTAGGATTTTTGGGTTATCAGATGTACAATAAACCTCATATTGATGTTTTAAAATCATCAACGGAAATTAGTATTTCTGCAAATAAAATTTTAGATGAATTTTCTAAGGATGAAACGGCAGCAAATAAAAAATATTTAGAAAAAGTTATATTAGTGAAAGGTGAGATTTCAGAAACAAAAATTGAAAGAGAAAAAGGAGTCATCACTTTAAAAACAAATGATAATTTTGGAAACATCTTGTGTCATTTATCTACAGAAGCTACAAAAAAGATGAGTAAATTTAAACCAGGAGAAATTGTTTCTATTAAAGGAATTTGTACAGGATTTTTAATGGATGTTATTTTAGTGAAATCAGAAATTATGAATTAATTCAAAAATCAATCAAATATGAAATCAATCTTTACCATACTATTCTGTTTACTTTTTGCAATGTTTATAAATGGTCAAAACAGATATTTAACAAAAAGTGGTGCTATTAATTTTTACTCTAAAGCACCAATGGAAGACATTACTGCAGATAATAATCAAGTTTTAAGTATTATAGATGCTGATAAAGGGAAAATTGCCATTCAAATTTTAATGAAATCCTTTCTATTTGAAAAAGCTTTGATGCAAGAGCATTTTAATGAGAATTACGTGGAATCTGATAAATATCCAAAAGCAACATTTTCAGGTGATATTTTAAATTTTGAAGTTATAAGCGAAACTGTGAGTAAGCAAAAAGTAAAAGGTAATATCACCATTCACGGAATCACAAAAGAAATTGTAATTGATGCGAATTTCACTAAAAGAGATGATTCAATTTTAGTTGATGGTAATTTTATTATTGAAATTGATGACTTTAATATATCAATACCGGCTATTGTTTCTAAAAAAATAGCGAAAAGGATAAAAGTTACTTTTGATTTTAATCATAAACCATATCACAAATAACAATCAAAATTATGAAAAAACTACTATTATCCATTGTTTTGATTTCTATACATACTTTATTTTATAGTCAAAATGATTTATTAGATATTTTAGATGATGAAACTCCAGAAAATAAAACAGAAAATATTGTAACGGCTACTTTTAAAGGAACTCGAATTTTAAATGGTCATTCTATAGAGAATAGAAAAAATGAGGAATTAGAATTTATTATTTCTCATAGATTTGGGGCCATTAATTTAGGCTTTAAGGAGTTGTTTGGTTTAGATCAATCTAATATTCGATTTGCATTGGAATATGGTTTAACAGATAATTTAACCTTGGGTTTAGGAAGAAGTAGTTTCGAAAAAACTTTTGATTCTTTTTTTAAATATAGTCTTGTAAAACAAAGAAAAGGTCAAAGCGTGTTTCCTTTTGCAATTTCTATTTTTGGAAGTATTGCTGCAAAAACACAAGATGAGGAGTTTCCAATTGTAGAAAGAACTTTTTCTGAAAATCTCTCTTATGTTGGTCAGGTTTTATTAGCAAGAAAATTCAGTTCGTCATTTTCTATGCAATTAACACCAACTTTTATTCATAGAAATACGGTAAGAATAGCAGAAGATCCTCAAAATATATATGCCTTAGGTTTTGGAAGTAGAATTAAATTAAGTAAAAGAGTTTCTTTTAATAGCGAATATTATTGGGCTTTTAATAAGTCCACTTCCATTGATGCTAAAAATTCTTTAGCTTTTGGTGTAGATATTGAAACGGGTGGGCATGTTTTTCAATTGATATTGTCAAATGCAATAACAATGATTGAAAAAAGTTTTATTGCAGAAAATACAGGAGATTTTTTTGGAGGCGACATCCATTTTGGATTTAATATTTCAAGAACCTTTTAAACAAAATTACATCTTTTTATTCATCACTAAAATGATGTAATTTTTAGTTTATAGATTTAATATCAACCTTGTAAAGGTTTTCAAAAACATCAAAAATAGTTTCTGCATCTTTTTTTCGAACTGAAATAATGTACTCGCAATCAATTCTAATTTTTGATTGATAATAGTAATATTACGTTCTTTAATTATTCTTTGTACTGCGTTCATCATATCATAATTAAAATTCAATTTAAATTGAATGTCGATAGTTTTTTCAATGATTTTGGCAATTTCTAAAGTAAGTTGAGCAGAAGTTTTATAAGCAGAAATTAAACCACCAACTCCTAGTTTTGTGCCTCCAAAATAACGAACAGAAACAACCAAAACATTTGTTACTTCAAAAGATTGAATTTGTCCATAAATTGGTAAGCCAGCAGAATTATTAGGTTCACCATCATCATTAGCTCTAAATTTTATTTTTTCAATTCCTATTTGGTATGCATAGCAAAAATGACGCGCAGAATGGTGTTTTTTCTTTAATTCTTCTAAACAGTTTTTTACATCATTTTCAGTAAAAACCGGAAAAGCGTAACCAAAAAATTTACTTCCTTTTTCTTTAAAGAGTGTTTCTTTAGAAGACTTTAAAATTGTTTTATAGCAATCATTGTCCATTAAGCCAAAGCTACAATTACAATTCCTAAAATAGCTAAAGTAACTCCAATTTTATTTTTAGTGCTAAATTGTTCTTTAAAAAGAAGAATTCCAATTATGGTAGAAACTATGACGATTCCTACATTATTGATTGTAAATAGTGTAGAACTCTCAAAACCTTCTGTTTGTAGCGCTTTTATCAAAAAAATAATAGAAAAGTAATTCGGAACTCCTAAAACAATTCCTGCAATTATATTTCTGATACCAAAAGGTTCTCTTTTCTTAATTGCTTTTCCAATTAAAATAATAAGTGCAAAAATAGCAGCAATGCCAAACAAGCTTCCTGAAAATATAGAAACATCGTTTTTAGGCACATAAGTAACTTCTACAAATTTTAAGGTGGTATCTATAGCGCCAGATCCTAAAAAAAGAAGAATGGGTAAAAGTAAACCTGCATTTTTTTTAGCGGTAGATTTTTCTTTTACAGAAGATAAATAGACTGCAATTAAGGCAATTATAATTCCTATTACTTTTAAGAAAGTTACAGATTCGTTGTATAAAAACACTCCAAATAAAACAGGAATTACCACAGACATTTTACCAGCAACCGAGGCAACAGAAACTCCATTTTTCTGAGCCGTCATTGCCATTATGAAAAATATAGACACAAATAAAGCTCCTAAAAAAACTGCCCCAAAAAACCAAGGTTGGTTTGGTACTTCAACAACTGAAAAACTGCGTTCTGCAAAAGTAAAACCCATTATAAAAGCAATAATATAATTGATGAATATTGCCTTTAAAACATCCACTTTATAAATACCAAAATATTTAAAAATGACAAATAAACCTGACGAAATTAGGATACTTAATATAAGATATATCAATTGAAATAGTTTTTAGAGAATAATTGAGTTACATCTTCTTCTTTCGGATTTAAATTCCATGTTTTAATATCCAATTGCTTTGCAGAGTCTGTATTTTCTTTTAAATCGTCCACGAATAAAGTTTCATTTGCGATTAAATTATTTTGTTTTAACACAAATTCATAAATTTCTGTGTCTGGTTTTCTAAAATGAATTTCGTGTGATAAATAAAACTGTTCAAAAGAATTTTTAAAAGTATTGTAAAAGGATTTACCTAAAGAATTTTGCACCCATTTTATATGTAAATCATTAGTGTTGCTCAATAAAAATAGTCTATATTTTTTATCTTCTACCAACTCGGTTAAGAAATCTAATCGTCTTTTAGGAAAGTCTAATAAAACAGCATTCCAAGCATTTATTAAATCTTTTTTTGGAATATTAAATTTTATAAAGAAAAAGTCAATAAAATTTTCAGTCGTCATTAATCCTTTTTCATATTGATGATAAACTTCCATCATTTCTTCTGTAATTTCTGTTACACCCAAGGCAGCCATTGCTTTATAAGTGCCTTGTTTATCTAAGTTGATGAAAATATCTCCAAAATCGAAGATGATGTTTTTAATCATTTCTATAAATTTTTAAAATATCGTTTTTAATTTTTTCTTCGGATGTGATTTTTGCTGACAAAATTGGTGATTTAATACCTTTTTCAAACGTTTTATTTCCAGTAAAGACAAATGCTTCATCCCATAAATTTTCATTGATAAAGGTTTGTAGAGTTTGTGTACCGCCTTCAATAATTACAGATTCAATTTTATGTTTTTGCAAAACTGCGCAAATTTGGCTAGCAATATCTTTTTGAAAATCAATAGTTTCAAAAATTAAATTATGTTTTAATTCTTGATTTTTGGTTTTAGATGCTGTGATAATAATGGTCTTAACACTATTATCAAATATATTTAAATCCTGTGGGATTCTAAGTTTAGCATCCAGTACAATTCGAACAGGGTTTTTCCCAGACCAACTTCTAACATTTAATTTAGGATTATCAGCAAGTACGGTATTTGTGCCTACTAAAATGGCATGCTCGTTGGCGCGTAATTTATGGACTAATTGCTTTGAATATTTGTTAGAAATCCAAACGGGAGATTGCTTTTCTTTTTGCAAAGGAGCTAGAAAACCATTTGTAGTTTCTGCCCATTTTAAAATAATATAAGGTCGTTTTTTATTTTGAACCGTAAAAAAACGTTTATGATGTTCTTGGCATTTTTTTTCTAAAATACCAACAATAACATTAATTCCAGACTTTCTTAAAATTTCAATTCCTTTTCCAGCAACCAAAGTATTAGTATCAATACAACCAATCACTACATTTTTAAATTGATGTTTTGCCAATAAGTTAGCACACGGAGGTGTTTTACCAAAATGAGAGCAAGGTTCTAAGGTTACATAAATTGTAGCTTCCTTTAAAATAGATTTATCTTTTATGGCATTAACAGCATTTACCTCTGCGTGACTTTCACCATATTTAGAAGTAAATCCTTCAGCTATAATTTTTTGTTTATGCACAATAACAGCGCCAACACTTGGGTTTGGTCTTGCAATACCAATTCCATTTTTAGCAATCTGTAAACAACGTTGTATGTAAATTTCGTGATTGATAATATTGGGTATTTTTATTTATGAGTAAGGTTTAAAGTTTTATTTTTATATTTTTAGAAATATCCACAGGATAATCGCTAGAAAAACCAAAGACTTTATATTTTAAAACTCCTTTAAATTGTATTTTAACAGATTTATTCAAGATTGAATTTAATAAGCCACCTAAAATTCCATTTTTATTGTTTTCAAAAATCATTTTGGAAGGAATAGTCACTTTTAAAGGTATTGTAAATTCTTTTCGTGCAGGTACCTTAAATTCATCTGAGGAAACTTGAGCAATTTCTTCATCATTCATAATTACTTTTATCTCATCTGTTGCAATTTTTCCACTAACATTGTTTGGGTTCTTAAAAAAAGCATTTGCTTTTAAGTGTATTGTGTCACCTTTAAAACTTAAAAATTGTAGATCATCAACTTTTATAAAAACAGGTTTTTTATTTACATTACAACTGCTCAAAAATACAAATAAACTTAAAAAATAGAATGCTTTTCTCATCAATTACTTTTGAAAATTTGGGTAACTTGCCATTGCAAAAATACAGGAATAAATGACAAGTAAAGATTTTATCATAAGAGAAATAAAAGTTAAAGATAATATTGCTCTTGCTAAAGTTATTAGAAATGTAATTCTAGAAATGGGTGCACCGAAAGTAGGTACTGCTTTTGAAGATGAAGCAACTGATAAAATGTTTGAAACCTACCAAAAAGAAAATGCCGTTTATTTTGTTGTAGAGCACAAAAACCAGGTTGTTGGAGGTGCAGGAATTGCTCAGTTAGATAATTTTGATGGCAATATTTGTGAACTTCAAAAAATGTACTTTTTGCCAATTGCTAGAGGTAAAGGTTTGGGCACTAAACTAATTGAAACTTGTTTGGAAAAAGCAAAAAATTACGGTTTTGAAAAATGTTATTTGGAAACTTTGCCTTACATGAAAGCTGCCGTAAAATTATATAAAAAGTATGGTTTTAAAGATTTAGATAAACCAATGGGCAACACTTGCCACTATAATTGTAATGTTTGGATGATTAAGGAAATATGATTTTAAGAGAATTCAGAATATATTTTTCAACTGAACTTTCATCAATTTACCCTAAGACAGAAATAGATACTTTTTTCTTTTTATTGATTGAGGAATATCTCGACTTAAATAGAATTGATACAGTTCTTAATCCTGATTTTAAAATTGGTGAAGAAAAATTATCATTATTAAAAAGTGCTTTAGTAAGATTGAAACAAGAGATACCTATTCAATATATTATTGGTAAAACTGAATTTTTTGGTTACCCTTTTTTAGTGGATGGTAACACTTTAATTCCGAGACCAGAAACAGAGGAATTAGTTGAGTGGATTATTAAAGAAATTTCAAATTTAAAAAGTCTTGGCGCTACGAAATTAAGTATTCTAGATATTGGCACTGGAACCGGATGTATTCCTATTTCTTTGGCAAAAAATATTTTAAATGCAACTATTTCGGCAATAGATGTTTCTGCAGCTACTTTAAAAATAGCGAAACAAAATGCAGTTCTAAATTCAGTAGACATCAATTTTATTGAAACTGATATTTTAAAAATAGCGTCTTTAAATAAATTAACTCAATCTCAAAATATTTTGTTTGATGTAATTGTTTCAAACCCACCTTATGTTAGAGAATTGGAAAAAGTGGAAATACAAAACAATGTTTTAGAAAATGAACCACATTTAGCATTGTTTGTTTCTGATGAGAATCCTTTAATTTTTTATGATAAAATTGCTGACTTAGCTAAAAAACATCTTTCTGAAAATGGAATTTTATTTTTTGAAATCAATCAATATCTAGGGAAGGAAACTATAACAATGTTAAAACAAAAAGGTTTTCAAAATATTGAACTCAGAAAAGATTTGTTTAAAAATGACAGAATGATTAAAGCAGTTTTGAAATAACTAAGTTAATATCCTAAACTTTCTAACAAATATTTTGGGCACCTAGTTGGTTTCATTGATTTCATATTCATAAAAGCCAATACTGAATTACCTGTGCAGATTAACTCATTATTTTGATTGGTTATTTTGTAATCAAATTCAATTTTAACCATCGGTTTTTTTACTAGAAATGTTTCTATGGTTAAAACATCATCATAAATTGCAGATTTAATAAAATTACAAGTTAAAGAAATTACAGGAAGCATTATCCCTTTATTTTCCATATCTTTATAGGTGATATTTAGTTTACGTAGCCATTCTGTTCTGCCTAATTCAAAGAATTGTGCATAATTACCATGATAAACAACTCCCATTTGATCTGTTTCAGAATATCGGACTCTTGTTTTGGTTGATGATTTTTTCAAAAAGGTATTTCTAAAATTTAGATTAGCATTTTACGTAAAAAAAAGTTAATAATCAATAGCATTTTCATTTTTTTATACTGTTTTTTATTCACACTTTTGTAGAGCTTACGAGAAAGAGAGACAGAGTCAATTTTTAACCAAATTAGTAACCAAAAAACTTACTTAAATTTTATGAGTACATCTGCTGAAACAGTTTGGGAGCATTGTTTGTCTTTTATAAAAGACAATATAAAGCCTCAAGCCTACAAAACTTGGTTTGAACCTATAAAACCAGTAAAAATATCAGGAGAAGCACTTACAATTCAGGTACCGAGTAAATTTTTTTATGAATGGTTAGAAGAGCATTACATTAAACTATTACGTGTTGCATTGGTAAGACAATTAGGCAATGATGCTAAGTTGGTTTATGATGTAAAAATGGAAAACAATTACAGCAGTAATAGACCTCAAATTGTAAAGATTCCTAGTTCTAATCGCGACCCTTTAAAACCACAAAAGGTAACGGTTCCTATTAATTCGGGTAAAAGAGAATTAAGAAACCCGTTTATAATTCCTGGGTTACAAAAAGTGAAGATTGAGTCTCAACTTAATGCTAACTATAGTTTTAGTAATTTTGTAGAAGGAGATTCTAATAGATTAGCACGTTCTGCAGGAATGGCAGTAGCCAATAAACCTGGAGGTACCTCTTTTAATCCATTACTAATTTATGGTGGAGTTGGTTTAGGTAAAACACATTTAGCTCATGCTATAGGTGTAGATATAAAAGATAAGTACCCAGATAAAACCGTTTTATATATATCATCAGAGAAATTTACGCAACAGTTTATTGATTCTGTAAAATCAAATACTAGAAATGATTTTATTCATTTTTATCAAATGATAGATGTATTATTGATAGACGATGTACAATTTTTATCAGGAAAAGCAGGTACACAAGATGTCTTTTTTCATATTTTTAATCATTTACATCAAAATGGGAAGCAGGTAATTTTAACTTCTGATAAAGCTCCTGTAGATATGCAAGATATCGAACAACGTTTGTTATCTCGTTTTAAATGGGGTTTATCTGCTGAATTGCAAGCGCCAAATTACGAAACAAGAATATCAATATTGCAGAATAAATTGTATAGAGATGGTGTTGAAATGCCAGACGATATTGTTGAATATGTTGCTAAAAATATAAAATCTAATGTAAGGGAATTAGAAGGTGTTTTAATCTCTATGATTGCACAAGCTTCCTTTAATAGAAGACAGTTTTCATTAGAACTTGCAAAGCAGATTGTAGATAAGTTTGTTAAAAATACAAAAAAAGAGGTTTCTATAGATTATATTCAAAAAGAAGTATCCAAATACTTTGATATGGATGTTGCTACCTTGCAATCTAAAACTCGTAAACGTCATATTGTTCAAGCACGTCAATTAGCCATGTTTTTTGCCAAAAGGTTAACTAAAACTTCACTAGCAAGTATTGGTAATCAAATTGGCCAAAGAGATCACGCTACAGTTTTACATGCTTGTAAAACTGTTGATAATTTGACAGAAACAGACAAACAATTTAAAAAGTATGTAGATGATTTAACTAAGAAGTTAACTTTCTAGCATTTTTTTATTTTTAATTTTATCTTGATTTACTAATTTTAAACAATACTTTTCATGAAAAAAATATTGATGGTTTGTTTGGGTAATATTTGTCGTTCTCCGTTGGCTCAAGGAATATTAGAGTCAAAAGTTAATAAAAGTAAAGTTCGTATAGATTCTGCAGGGACGGCTGCTTATCATGTTGGTAATTCTCCTGATGAACGGTCTATTGAGGTTGCCAAAAAATACGGTGTTCATATTAACGATCAAAGAGCAAGAAAATTTGTAATTGAAGACTTTGACGAATTTTCTGTAATTTATGCAATGGATGAAAGTAATTATCAGAATATTTTGAAGTTAGCCAGAAATAAAGCGGATGAAAATAAAGTGAAAATGATTTTGAATGAAGTATATCCTGGTAAAAACTTGAATGTTCCTGACCCTTATTATGGAGGTAATCAAGGTTTTGAAAACGTTTATAAAATGTTGGATAAAGCTTGTGAAGTTATAGCGGATAGTTTGTCTTAAATTTATTTGTAAATTGTGTTTCTAAATTAAAAAAATGACTGGTAAACTATATTTAATTCCCACTACTTTAGGAAATGAAACTGAACCTTTAGAGGTAATGCCACTATCAGTAAAAAAAGTGATTGAACAAATAGATTATTATATTGTAGAAAATGAAAAGTCTGCAAGAAGGTTTATTAAAAAAATATCACCCAAAAAACAACAAGCTACTTTAACAATCAAATTATTAGATAAATACGCTATTGAGGAGGAAACTCAAAAATACTTGGATGTCTGCTCTCAAGGTTTTAACGTTGGATTACTTTCTGAGGCTGGTGTTCCTGCAATTGCAGATCCTGGTGCAAGTATTGTAAAATTGGCTCATTCTAAAAATATACAAGTAGTGCCATTAGTTGGGCCAAGTTCTATTTTAATGGCAATGATGAGTTCAGGGTTTAATGGTCAGAATTTTGCTTTTAATGGATATTTACCAATTGATAAAGCTGAAAGGAAAAGAGCTATTAAAGATTTAGAAAAACTTTCTAACGATAAAAATCAGTCACAAATTTTTATAGAAACGCCTTATAGAAATGAAAAAATGTTTACCGATTTAAAAGCGATTTTATCACCGCAAACTAGTTTATGCATTGCAGCCGACATAACATTATCATCAGAGTATATAAAAACACTTACCGTTAAAGAATGGAAGTATTTACAACCAAACCTGCATAAACGACCAGCTATCTTTATAATTCAAAAATAATTAAACCCCCGCTTTTCTGTCTGCGATAATGTTTGAAACATCATAGTTTGAGAAACGTTTTAGATAAAGTTCAATTGTCGATCCATAAGCATCAGAAAAACCAATAGTACCATTACTTCTTAAGAATTTTTTTACATTACCTGCACCACTTAAATGAGCTGCGGCTAAAATTCCAGATTCTGTGACCTTTATTCCATTTATGGTTTTACCAGTATCACGTTTTATGTCTTTTCTTAAAATCCATTTATTTACTTTACATAAAGCTACAAAAGCTTTTTCTTGTAATTCAGGATTTTTTAGAAAAGCATTTGTATTATAAATTTTAAACCGTTTTAGAGTGCTTTTACCAAATTGATACTTTCCTAAATATCCCAAAGTATTTACAACAGTATATTTTCCTTGTGATTCTTTAAAAGCTACAGCTTCTTTAAAAGCCATAAAATTTCTTTCTAGATAAGGTAAATTGTAATCTACATACTCAGGAAGGGAAACATCTTTGATAAGATCATTTCTTTTTTCAATTGAAGTAGCACTGACTAATATTAACAATAGTGCTAATAAACCCAAAATATTTCTGATCATAATAATCATCTTTTTGAAGGTGCAAAGCTAAAACATATTTTAAGTTAACTGATAATCAATACTTTATTTTTTTAAAAAATTATGATAAACCATAATAAAATGTTATTTCTTTAGTATTATGATCATACTACAACGTTTCTTTTTATCAAATAATTAAAGAAAACCGTCTCAAAATACACTTAAAAACTAGTAATTTATCTAATGACTCCCTTTTTATTTAGCCATTTTTGGTATTTAGCTGCGTTTTTATTGTGTTGTGCTAAAGTTTTTGCAAAAGAATGGTATCCAAATTTATCGATATTTACACACATGTAATAATAATCATGTTTTTTAGCATTTAAAACTCCATCAATAGATGAAATGTCTGGCATAGCAATTAGGGTAGGAGGTAATCCTTTCCTTTTGTAAGTATTGTATGGCGAGTCAATTTTTAAATCTACATTTAAAACCCTTTTTATAATATAATCTTGACCTTTCAACTCCTTAATACAATAAATAATAGTTGGGTCAGCTTGCAAAGGCCAGCCATTTTTAAGTCTATTCAAATATAAACCGGCAACAATAGGGCGTTCTTCTTTTTTAGCAGTTTCTTTTTGTACTATAGAAGCTAAAGTAATTACTTGACTTTTTGATAATTTTAATGCTTTTGCTTTTTGTAGTCTAGAAGCATTCCAAAAACGTTTGTAATATTTCAATAAGTTGTCTCTCAATTTATCAGCAGAAGTTGTCCAATAAAATTCATAAGTATTAGGTATACAAATTTGCAAAACAGACTTTTTTGTTAATTTATTTTCTTTTAGGAAATGGGGATTTGTAAAAGAACGTATTACTTCCAGTGAATCAATCTCCAATTGGTCTCCAATTCTGGACGCAAACTTTTCTAAGGTATCTTGATTGTTAAACGATATTTTTAATGGTGTTTGATTTCCACTTCTAAACATATTCACCAAATCGTTATTAGACATTCCTTTCTTTATTATATAACGCCCGGTTTGAGGTTTTGAAAAATTCTTTTTTGAAGCAACCCATAAAAAATTATCTTTACTTTTAGAATAGCCAACGATCTTCTCTTGAATATCAATTAAACTATCTGTTGATTTTATAAAAAGTATAGAATCCTGATTAATTGCTTTACCAAATATTTTTTGGTAATAATTATAACCTAAAACCCCTCCAACTGAAATCAGTAAGCCTATTAAATAAATGAATTTTTTACTCAATTTTCATATTTTTTGATAAAGTTGTAAAATTAATCTTTTATCAGTTGAAACAAAATTTCATCCTTATATTTTCTTTTTACTAAGATCCATTCTTTTTTTATACCCACAATTGTGAAGTTATGTTTTTTAAACAAAGCCAAACTTTTGTTATTATCTGAAGTGATATTGGCGTATAATTGATGTAAGTCTAAATAACAAAAGGCATAATCTATCAAAATTTTTAAAGCTTCGGATGCAAATCCTTTATTTTGATAATCAGGATGAATTAAAATACCAACTCCAGCTCTTTTATGTTGCGGATTAAAATCAAATAAATCAATCATTCCTGCAGTTTTATTACTAAAAATTTCTTCAATAATAAACCGATATTGTTTTGTTTCGTATATATCCAAGTGTGCATTCTCTAAATACTGTTTCAAAGCATATTTCGAAAACGGTGTCTGTGTGTGACTTACTTCCCAGAAAATTTCATTATTCTCAATAAGATATAAAAAGTCTAAGTCCTCTGGTTCAAGAGTTCTCAGACGTAATTTAGACCCTCGTAAAAACATTATTTTTTTTTAGTATTGATATTCAAATATAAGTGGATTTTTTGATGTGGTTATAATTTACCTCATATTGTACGTGATTTATATTTTATATTATCAGAGACTAATTTTTTATTTTATAAAAGTATTGCTGCTTTTATGTCTTATATTATTACTGATTTTTCGATTAGAGTATTTAAAAGGTATCATTTGGGAGAGTATTTACTATTAAACTTGGGGTTTGATTGTTCTTTTAGATTTTTTAGTTGTAGGATTATTTCATT
>Ga0206127_1000803_pt1 | contig 37128 bp, 33 predicted proteins | sample Helgoland_Spring_6_FD_148646 | JGI IMG/M metagenome (GOLD analysis project Ga0206127, IMG submission 148646) | Pelagic subsurface seawater microbial communities from Kabeltonne, Helgoland, North Sea - Helgoland_Spring_Bloom_20160419_1 | ecosystem: Environmental > Aquatic > Marine > Epipelagic ...
GTTCCGTAAGGGTGATGCCCTTCAACAGCTGCAATCGATCAAGACGATCGTATTTGACAAGACAGGCACGCTGACAAAAGGCACACCAGTGGTCACGGAGTTCGAACACGATGCCTCGTTTGATCGCGCCCACATACTGACATTGATAGCAGGGCTTGAACAGTGCTCTGAACATCCTGTCGCTAAAGCAATTGTTTTGAGGGCAGTTGAAGAGGGTGTCGCGATTCCAAAGGCGGCGGACTTCCAAGCATTTGTTGGACGTGGAGCAACTGGGACTGTTCTTGACCATATTATTGAGGTGGGTACTGCGCTTTTCATGCGTGAGATGGGGCATCAGGTTGGTGACTTTGGAGCAAAGGCGCAGGGCTGGGCGCTGCAAGGCAAAACACCTGTCTTTATAGCAATTAATCATCAGGTCGCCGCAGTCTTTGCGGTGTCCGATGAGATCAAGCCAGAGGCCAGAGGTATCGTTGCTCAGTTGCAAAACAAAGGAATTTCTGTTGCGATGGTCAGCGGAGATCGTGACGAAACCGCGCAATACGTGGCCAAGGCATTGGGTGTTTCGAATGTGGTGTCAGAGGCGAAGCCCGCAGGTAAGTTGGCGGCACTCGCAACAATGACTGGTCCGGTTGCATTTGTTGGTGACGGTATCAATGATGCGCCTGCATTGGCCAAGGCGGATGTCGGTATTGCGATCGGTACAGGTACAGATGTTGCGATTGAGGCGGCAGACGTTGTGATGATGTCTGGTGATTTAAATGCGGTGGTCAATGCGGTTACCATCAGCCGAATGACGATGCGCAATATCAAGCAAAACTTGTTCTGGGCCTTTGCCTATAACGCTCTACTAATCCCCATTGCAGCAGGAGTGTTTTACCCTGCCCTTGGATTGCTTCTATCCCCAGCACTTGCTGCTGGCGCAATGGCGTTGTCGAGCGTTTTTGTATTGAGCAACGCTCTGCGTTTGCGTTGGGTCAGTGCTGCTTAGTCAGCCAGCAAAGCCTTTTGAACTTCAATTGTCCAACCCAAATAAAAGTGATCGCCGTCGCCAATGACGGGGCGGGCCATTACCGTGGGTTTCGATGAAATCTGTGCATTGGCTTCAGAGTTCTTCTGCCATGCGTTCAATGCGCGATAGTCATTTGTGGTGCGATCTGGCAGGCGATCGGCTAGGCTCAGCTTTGGTTAAAGGTTTTGCAATTTAAAAGTACGAATAAGACGGCATTAAGTTTTTTTTAGATCAAGACGTTAAGCTTTAGGGAGACACCTCGTTTTTTAGGATGTCTCCCTTTGCTCTAGAGATCAGATTACAAGTATTAACCAAATTTGATATTTGACGCTTTCTAAATTAACAGCGACATCTTTGGCTGCCCACAAAATTAAGAAATTTAATCCACGAGTTGCGAAAATCTGTAATTGGTAGCGTATGTGAGCCCAGCTTCTATTGTTGGAACTTAAATTTACATTTTTAAAACTTTTTTAGAAATAAATAACCCCCGCATGAATAAAAGTAGCGTGAGGCTGTGTTAAGAGCGTCACTAAAGGGTTTACGTATACATTAAACATCTGCTATCAAGATGTCATTATGAAACTTATGGCATCTATCTTAGTTTTGATGCTCACCATGGGAACATTTTACGTTGTCGCTTCTTCTTTTCCGATCATTAGCAATAGGTTTTTGATTTCTGCATTGGCATGCTTAGTATTACTGTGGTTTTCAAAGACCACTTCTAAATTAACAACTTGCAATGACACGTCTGCCGTCCAAGCTGCCCACACCACACCCACTCCGCGTATTGGTGGGCTTGCAATTATGCTGGGGCTGGTTGCAGCGACTTTAATTGTTTCTCTCTCGGGTGCTGCTAGCACCCAGGTGGTACTCATGTTGAGCGCTTTACCAGTTTTTGTTGTTGGTCTGGCAGAGGATTTGGGTCGACTGGCGAGTCCTCGCAATAGACTGGTGCTGCGATGAGTGTGAATCAAATACGAGTGATATCAGTGCAGATGAACTCGCGCATTAGATTAGGAAAAACCTGAAATAGATAAAAATTCAAATCCACGTAATAGTCCTTTATTCCACGGTCTTGGGAAGTGAGGCAAGATTACCCCCAGAGTTAATGTGAATAAGCGACCCTTGAGAGGGATAATTTACTATGGACTGCGCCATGAATAAGGACTAATGATTATTTATCGTATAAACCAAAAATTATAAAATTTTTCAAAAATATATTCTCAGCGAAAATTATTACGGAGTTTAAACAATGCTAGTTAACAATCTATCGATTGATGAAAATGCTACAATTTCGGAACTCATCGACATTTTAGAAGAGCATGCTCAATATGGTTGCGCTCTTGTTTTTAATAAGTCGAAATTTTCTAACCTGCTTACAGATGGTGATGTTCGACGAGCCTTCCTCGCTGGTATGAGTATCTCTGATAAGATTTTTAAAGTCATAAATATTAAACGCCAAGGCGCCAGGCCCGAGCCTATCTTTGCCACTCTGGGCACATCGTCAGAACGAATTGCCGAAATTTTTGAAATCCAAAATCTGCGTCAGATCTTGATAAAAAATGAAGCGGGTGAGGTGGTCGACCTTATCCCCCGCCCTTACTCTAAACCGAAATTAAAAAATCACCTTCCTTATTCAAAAGAATTCGATGCGCTGCTAATGGCAGGTGGGTTTGGTACACGGCTCCACCCGCTTACACAAAATACACCTAAACCAATGTTGAAAATCGCGGGAATTCCGATACTTGAGAGGAGCGTTCGCGCTCTTGTTGAGCATGGCGTGTCTCGCATATTTATTTCGACTCATTATTTGGCGGAGCAAGTTACAGAGCACTTTGGTGATGGCAGTAAGTTTGGGGTTGAGGTGCACTACCTCCATGAAACTGAGCCCCTCGGAACCGGGGGATGCCTTAAACTCTTACCAAAGATTGATCGTGATTTATTAGTTATGAATGGCGATATCTACACTGATTTAAATTTTACGATGTTCTTGATGCACCATCTAAGAGCCAAGAATGCGGCGACTATTGGAACCCAGACGTATAGTATCAACGTGCCTTACGGAGTGATTGATGTTATTTCTGATCAGGTGGTTGCTTTTAGAGAAAAACCAACAATCAATATGATGGTAAACGGAGGGATTTATTTTCTTTCACCCAAAAACTTGAGTGCTGTCGACGATTTTGACGGCCCCTTCACGTTACCTGACTACGTAGAAAAATTAAGGGCCATTAATTTAGCAGTTGGTGTTTTTCCAATTTATGAAAACTGGATGGATATTGGAACGATAGAAGATTTTGAAAAGGCTACGAAGTTTCTGAGTAATGAAAATTCCAAATAGCTTCATCCTTGATGCATCTTCTTTGGTCGTTGTTTCTCAAAGGATGTTACAATCGGTTCTCGGATTTGCCAATATTTTGCTTCTTGGTAATTATTTGCCCCCAAATTCACTGGGCCTATATTATACACTCATAAATTTGCTAGGGATATTTTTGGTCGCTGACCTGGGCTTCAATCTATCAGTTAAGGTGTTCTCCGCTAAAAAATTTTCCAAGAGCTATGAAGGCACGCGCGATGATTTCACGAAATGGATGCAATCTGAAACCGTTATTTTGGCATATAATTGGGCAGTATTATGGGTAATTCCCGCGGGGATTGTTATCTATACAGTTGGATTTTTTCTTTTTAGAAACAGTAACGTCAATGGCGACGAGACATGGGTTCTAGTCTTTCCTATCATCGTTATGATTAGTCTTGTCAATTTTTCACTTAATGCGGCTATTTCTAGCGTTGAGGGTGCTGGTGCAATATTACAAATATATGTAGCACGAATTATTCTGTATCTGCTTTTAACCCCAATGTTGATGATGATGCTCTACTTCGAGATGGGGATTTGGTGCGCATTATGTCTTCCTGTTTGTCAGTTCCTGACCAATGCTGGGTTATTATATAAATTAGGATTTCGAAGTTTCTTTGCGATCTCATGGCGTAAAGTAATGAAAGCGAAAGACTACTTTCGTCCGACACGCAGATTTCAGTATCGCATGGGAGCGACCGAATTTGGCTTGTATTTGCAAACTCAACTGATCGTGCCCCTTTTGCTATTCATTGGTGGTAGTAGTGCTGCTGGTCGCCTAGCTATAATGTTAACGATCTTAAATATGGTTGCGATGATTGCTCATGCACCATTGACCCGTAAGTTCCCTCAATTCATTCAAGCTCAATTGCAATATCCGGACGCTAATAAATATAAAGGCTACCTAGAGCACTTTTTAGTAGCATCTTTGCTTTATTTATTGGGTGTTTTTTGCATTTATTTGATGAACGAGTTTGGATTTTTGAAATTTCTAGGTTTGCCGAGTTACTTTAGTATAGAAATTCTTCAGTGTGCGGGGCTAATATTGGCTAATATGTTGGTGGGTTTTTACCTTTATTTTCATCGTGTTCATGGACGAGAACCGTTTTCGGAAATTATCTTGATATCTGGAATAACTCAATTATTGATCGGAGGATATGTCGGTAAGATGTATGGTTTTGATGCATTTTTCTCGTCGCAAATTGGTGTAATACTTGTAACGGTTCTTGTATGTCACATCTATGCAAAAATCAGGATTACCAACCAAAATGATTGAAAAAAAACAGCCTTTATTGTCGATTGCAATTCCAACTTTTGAGCGATCCTCATACCTAAAAAGTTGTTTAGAAAGCCTAAAATCTTCTGAAAGATTTATTGCATCAGGTGATTTGGAAATTCTCATTTTTGATAACGCATCAGGTGATGACACCCAACAGGTGGTCGCCGACGCTAATGCAGATAGTCAAAATTTTCAATATTTTCGTCACGAAAATAATATTGGATCAGATTTAAATTTTGTAACGTGCTATAATTCTGCAAAGGGAAAGTTTGTACTCGTATTAGGTGATGACGATATTATAGTTCTAGGTACTATTTCTAAATTACTTGAAGCAATTCGAGAGAACGAAGATGTTGGCTTAATTTACTTGCGCCCCTATGCGTTCAAAGATGACGCGGAGAAGGAAAAACCGTGGGGAGGAAGAAAAAAAAACATAACCTACAGTAATGCTGATTTTTTAAAGAAGTACATTTCCCGTCTAACTTTTGTTTCGTCGCTCGTGCTAAACAAAAAATACTTGAAGGTTGACGCAAAGGAGTTTTCTGGTGGGAATTTGGTACAAGTACATCTTGCTTTTAGTGCTTTGAATGCATCTGAAGTCTCTGTTGTTTTGGCAGGTTTTTCTGTTGCAGCCATTCGTAGCAGTAGCCCTGATTTTGATTACGTTGCAATTTTTGTGAATGGCTTGAATAGAATTCTTGATCAACACCTCGGTCAAATGAAAGACTTATTACCTACCATTAAACGGCGTTCCTTTTTACGAACAGTACCTCAGTTGGCACTACGACAGCGACTGGTTGAAAAAAACAAATTGCACACTGTTGTCGAATCTATTGAAAGTTCTGATATAAAAAAATGGGATAAATACCTATATTTTCCACTTATTGTACGACCTATACTTATCTCGCCCTACTATTTTGCAGTTATTTACGGGGCTCTTTTTGTTGCATTCATTCGATTGTTCGAAGGGGGGATCATGCTGGGTTTAAAAGAGTTTAGGGTTCGCTTTCTCAGGCTTTTGGCAAGGCTTTAGCAGTCGTTATTCGTAAAAAAGGTATTTGATTTCGGTGCCTGGCCCGTGATTTGGCTTCTCAAAAATCTACCGTTGGTTTTCACCTCTGTATGGTGCCTCTTACTTTGAAAGCGTTGCGCGACCCCATTCTTTCAGCTTTGTTCATGATCTGCGACACCTCCACTCAGCATTGGGCCTCGAGTCCCAGTCGTAATATTGACTTAATGCGATTTCAAAAAAGCATAGGCAGCCTATTTAAGAACGATAGCCGCCCTTTAAACACGCGTTCATACACCGCAGATAAGCGTAGTAGAATAACATTAAGTTCTTCTTGTGGTTTAGCCAATAGATACTGCTCAACCGCAAAATTGCTGCGTGCATATGACGTTTTCCTGTGGGCATTGGCTACCAATATTTAAGAATAGATTACATCTTTGGTACCAGCAGATTTTTCTATCTCGACAATCGATTAGAGTTTTTCCAAGTTCGTAGCCATGAAGGCGTCATCATAGCCAAATTGGTTATTATTGCGGACTTCCAAATGCACCAAAATACTCACGCTAGGAGCCCTGCGTAATAGTGCATCGAGATTACAGATTTAAATTCAGGAAATTGAAGCTTTAACTTCTCCATATCCCTACCACATAGAAGAATAATATATCCGTCCGCCTTTAGTACGGGCGCAAAATATTACTCTATGAAACCAGATGGTCCAGTCACAACAATCTCAGGAACAGGCGACTTTTTCTGCGTGGATTGTCATTCTAAATGATTGAATAAAAAATGTTTGGAGAGCTTTTAAACTCACAAAGCTTCCTGTTTAGAGCCTTGATATCCTTCGACGTATAATTTGAAAACTCGGTATAATTCGTCGGTATCGTTAGCGCTCAATGCTTGAACTAGTTTATGTAGCATAGTCGCTACTTCGTTCTGGTTCAGTAAGTTCTCCTCAGCTCTGAGAATTTTTTTATGGGGAGTCAGACGTAGGTTTTCGTCGTCAATAAGTAACTCTTCGTAAAGTTTCTCACCTGGTCGAAGGCCTGTGATCTTTATCTCGATATCACCTTCACCGTCTTCCAAAACTGAGTGTCCCGACATCTCGATCATACGTCTCGCTATGTCGAGGATTTTCATTGGCTCCCCCATGTCAAGCACAAAAACATCACCGCCAGTTGCATATGCCCCTGCAAGTAGCACCAGACGCGCGGCTTCCGGAATGGTCATGAAAAACCGCGTGACCTCAGGGTGGGTCACAGTTACCGGACCTCCACGGCGAATTTGCTGCTCAAAAAGTGGAAGCACTGAACCAGAAGATCCGAGCACATTGCCAAACCGCACCATTGATAAATTGGTTCTCTTGCTGCGTGTTTGCAGATCCTGCACTACTAGTTCGGCCATACGCTTGGTGGTTCCCATAACACTCGTTGGGCGCACTGCCTTATCCGTTGACACAAGAGTGAAACGCTCACAACCTTGTGCTATTGCCGCTTCAGCCACCACTTTAGTCCCCAACACGTTGTTGCGTGCACCCTCTAGCGCGTTCTCTTCCACCAGCGGCACATGCTTGTAAGCCGCGGCGTGTAATATGATCTCAGTTTTAGTCTGTGATATCACTTTCGCGACACGGCGCGCGTCTGTGACAGAGCCTAGCCGTGCCGTCACCTCAATATTCATTTGCGCCACAAGCGAGCATAACTCACGATCGATCTGATAGAGTGCGAATTCAGAGCTCTCGAAAAGAACAATATGCGCAGGTGCCGTGCCTACAAGTTGGCGACATAGTTCTGCACCGATCGAACCACCGGCTCCAGTTATCATGACAGTGCGGCCAGCATATGTTTTGGCCACGTCCGGAATATCTAGATCAACTTTATCTCGCCCGAGTAACGCATCAGGTGAGACGGTCCTCGGGCCTGTAAACATGCCTTTGCGACCAATCAGATCGACATAGGAGGGCATTACTTGTACCTCACACGACAGGCTTTCCAATGAGGCCAATACCGTTCTCTGACGTTCGCGTGATATGGAGGGCATAGCCAGCAAAACTCGCTGTACCTTTTTGCTTCCAACCAGCTTACCCAGAACTTTCGGAGATTTCACACACAAACCAGCCACTATCAGCCCATGTAAGGAGGGGTTGTCATCAACGATTAATTTAACCGCAAGTTCCGTTGAGTGACGTAAAGCAGCCGCAAGTTGAATTCCAGCTGCTCCAGCTCCATAAATAGCTACTGGAGTTTTCGGCGCACCCAATGCGGCCAGAACGGCGAGGCAGCCAAGTACGCTCATGCGAAGCAACAATAGCGCACAAAACAAGAGCACGCCAAAGATTAACGGAACTGACCGCGGAACCCAAGTATCAAGCAGATAACTGAACACAATTGCCCCAACCACCAACACGGCGGCGACGACTCCAATTCGTACCACTGCGTTGCGTTCTAGTGCCTGCAGTTTAATCCGATGCAACTGGGACGCATAAATTGCACCAAAACCAGAAACCGTCAAAAAACCAAACAACCATATGGACAGCACCGTATATTCAAAAGGGTTTATTGTGCTCAAACGCAAAGAAAATGCCAAATAAAGGCAGATTGGTACTGATGCTGTATCCAACACCAGCCAAAAAGCCTGCTTGGTACTACGGGAAAGGCTCATCAGAAATAGGTACATGCTTGCCGCCCAATTGTTTGTGACCTGTCGTCAACGCTCTCTCGGCCATTCCCGAACATAGTGAACATTTCCGAGCTTGCGAATTTAAGCTTCATATTCCTCGGTTCCGTTTTGGGCAAGCATGTAGTGTATGGGCACACATTCTGCTCACAAGTGAATAAAGGCGGAAAAGCCGAAGATAACAACCACCTAGGGGCTTTTTTGTACCCAGCTAGAATAGATTTACAGCCTCAACAGAACAGAACAGAATTCAAGTGGTCCGGAAAAATTGTCCAAAATAGTGGGACCACTTCAAATTTAGCGTTTACTTCCTAAAACTTATATGAAAAAGTATCAAAATAACATTTTAGGTTATTTGAATACAATGATAGAAGTAACCCTTTCAAATGATACAAAATTTAATTGTGAAGATGGAGTGTCAATACTTAGTGCAGCGGCTGGGGCGCAAGTTGTTTTGCCTTATAGCTGTCGAACCGGCCAATGTGGTGCCTGCCTCGTAAAGGTCCTTAGCGGTGAGACCGAAGTGCTCATAGATGAAATTTATGTTCAAGAAAATGATGTCGAAGAAGGGTGTATATTAACCTGTTGCCGTTCCGCGGCTTCGAATCTGGTTCTTGACGCCATTTCACTAAATGAATTCAACGGGTATGAACCACGGACTTTGCCAGCACGCATCGATCAATTAGCCTGGTTAAGTGATGATTGCCTCAGTGTCATTTTGCGGACGCCTCCAACCTCAGCTCTTAACTATTTACCTGGTCAGTATGTTGATCTGATTGTATCAGAAAGGCTGCGTAGAAGCTATTCTCTCGCAAGTAAGCGCAGGGAAGACGGCAAGCTTGAGTTGCAGATTAAGATAGTCGCAGGTGGAGAAATGAGCGAATTTTTCCGAACCCAGGCTTCTGTTGGGCAACTCGTTCGAATTCGTGGGCCTTTAGGTACTTTTGCGCTTCGAGCCAACACCAAAAAGAATATTATAATGCTGGCGACGGGGACGGGCATCGCACCCATCAAAGCTATTATTGAGGGTCTCTGTGTTGAAGACAAATTCAAGCAGTTTGACGATATTCAAGTCTATTGGGGGAACCGATACGAGCAAGATTTGTATGAAGCCCAGTTGCCTACGCTGTCAAACTTGACTGTTACCAAGGTTCTTTCTAGGGGTGCGAAAAGTTGGCAGGGACCTTTAGGGTACGTTCAAGACGTGGCGCTGGATGATAAATTGGATTTAACGACGTCTACAATTTATGCATGCGGTTCAGAAGATATGATAATTGGCGCAAAACACAAGTTTTTGGCGGCGGGAATGCAGGCAAGTGATTTCCACTTTGATGCATTTGTGAGTTCTGGAAGGGAATAGGAAGATGAAGGCAGTAATCCTTGCAGGAGGTCTCGGCACGCGCCTTGCGGAAGAAACGTCTGTACGGCCAAAGCCAATGGTTGAAATTGGGGGGCGGCCTGTGTTGTGGCACATACTCAAGACCTACTCAGCTCACGGTATCAATGATTTTATCATTTGTTGTGGATATAAGGGTAACGTAATTAAAGAGTATTTTGCCAACTACTTTATCCAACACAGTGACGTTACGTTTGATCTGAAAAACAACGTTCAGATTGTTCACAATCAGCGTGCTGAGAAGTGGAAAGTGACCCTTGTCGATACCGGTGAGTTTTCACAAACTGGCGGGCGTTTAAGGCGCGTGGCAAATTACTTAAAAGATGAAGAAGCGTTTTGTTTCACCTATGGTGATGGTGTCGGCGACATCGATGTTACCGCTTTGATTAAATTTCATAAAAGCCACGGTAAAGACGCGACACTCACAGCGACTTATCCGCCAGGAAGATTTGGAGCTCTCAAAATTGAAGACGACCGCATAACTGACTTTGTTGAAAAACCAAGAGGTGATGGCAGTTTAATTAACGGCGGTTACTTTGTGCTTAGTCCAAAAGTGATCGACAGGATCGAAAACGACAAAAGTATTTGGGAAGATGTTCCCTTAAAAGGTTTAGCTAAAGACGATCAACTTATGGCCTATCGCCATGAAGGATTTTGGCAGCCTATGGATACTCTGCGGGACAAACAGCAGCTTGAGCACCTTTGGGAAGAAGGCAATGCTCCTTGGAGGGTGTGGTGATGCCGGCTGCAACTTGTGTGGAAAACGGATTTTGGCGCGGGAAACGCGTTTTTATTACCGGTCACACTGGCTTCAAAGGCAGCTGGCTATCTCTTTATCTCCAATTGTTAGGGGCAGATGTTAAGGGGTATGCGCTCAATCCTGCCGAAGAAAATAGCTTGTTTCAAGTTGCTGATGTCGAGGCAGAAATGGTTTCGGAAATTGGTGACATATTGGATGGAGAGCAACTCAGCATTTCGATGCGCCAATTCGAACCCGACGTTTTGATTCATATGGCAGCGCAGCCACTCGTTAGGCTCTCCTATAGAGAGCCTGCTTTGACATACGCCACAAACGTCATGGGCACGGTCAATGTGTTGGAGGCGGCTCGAAATTGCCGAAAATTGAAGGCCATAGTTAATGTAACTACGGACAAATGTTACGAGAACCGTGAATGGCCTTGGCCTTATCGCGAGACCGAGGCTATGGGCGGGCATGACCCTTACAGCAGCAGCAAAGGGTGTGCCGAGTTGGTCAATGCTGCATATCAAAGATCTTTCTTTAACACAGAAGATTCTGCGTGGCTGGCGAGTGTTCGTGCTGGTAACGTAATTGGTGGCGGTGACGCTGCGGAAGATCGTCTGATACCTGATATTTTGCGTTCCTTTAAAGCAAATGAAGCGCTTATTGTTAGATATCCAGACGCCATTCGCCCATGGCAACATGTGCTAGAACCTCTTACCGGGTATCTTGTTTTGGCTCAGGCTTTATACGAAAAGGGATCCGATTTTGCGGAAGGTTGGAACTTTGGCCCGAACGCCGAAAGTGTCAAACCTGTCAGGTGGATTGTTGATTTCATGGCGGAAAAATGGGGCGCGGGCGCGTCGTGGAAAAATAATGGTGATGAACAACTACATGAGGCCGGGCTTCTTAAGCTAGACATTTCTAAGGCAACGTCCCGACTTGACTGGAAGCCAAAGCTGACTCTTGAGGAATCTCTGAATAGAATTGTTGAGTGGGAAAAAGCTTTTGAGCACGGTCAAAATATGAAAAATGCAACGCAAGAACAGATAGAAAAGTATTGGTCACACGCCTGACCAATATAACAAAATTTTGATAAGTTGAAGGAAGTGGTATAAAAAATGCCCCAAACGAAAATTAGAGAGACGATCGGAAACCTGGTTGGTGAATTTGCAGAGTTGGCATATGCAGAAAAGCCGTTCGTGCCAGGGGAAACTGTTATCCCGCCTTCCGGTAAATTAATTGGTGAACTAGAATTACGGTATATGGTTGAAGCTTCACTGGATGGTTGGCTGACAACTGGCCGTTTCAACGAGGCATTTCAGGAAAAGCTCGCTGAGTTCATTGGGGTCAAATATCTGCTCACGGTGAACTCAGGTTCGTCAGCAAATTTGGTTGCATTTAACACACTCACTTCACCAAAACTTGGTAAACGCGCAATCAAAAAAGGTGATGAAGTGATTGGTGTTGCTGCGGGTTTCCCGACCACAGTAAATCCGATCGTACAATTTGGTGCCATTCCGGTGTTTGTTGACGTCGAAATGGATACTCATAACATCGATGTCGATGCTGTTGAAGCTGCAATTAGCCATAAAACTAAAGCAATCATGCTCGCGCATACACTCGGCAATCCGTTCAACGTTTCTAAAATAAAAGCTATTTGTGAGAAGCACGGCTTATGGCTTGTGGAAGATTGTTGCGACGCTCTCGGTGCAAGTTATGATGGGAAGCGTGTTGGCACATGGGGCGACATCGGTACGCTTAGCTTTTACCCAGCGCATCACATGACAATGGGGGAAGGCGGCGCGGTCTTCACGAACAATCCACAACTAAAGCTGATTGCTGAATCTTTTCGGGATTGGGGCCGAGACTGTTATTGCGCCCCTGGTTGCGATAATACATGCGGTGTTCGATTCAGTCAGAAACTTGGCGATCTCCCTGATGGCTATGATCACAAGTATATTTATTCGCATCTTGGCTACAATTTGAAGATTACGGACATGCAAGCGGCCTGCGGTGTTGCGCAGCTTGAGCGCCTGCCTGAATTCATCGAGAAACGAAATGCGAACTATAATTACTTCAAAGCAAAGTTGGCGACCTTATCCGACTTTTTGGAGGTGGGAGAAGCAACGCCCAATAGTGAGCCGTCTTGGTTTGGCTTTCCTGTGACTTTGTCTGAAAATGCAGGAGTAAAGCGCGTTGACCTATTGCGTGCCTTAGATGAGCATAAGATAGGCACACGCTTACTGTTTGCAGGCAACCTCACGAAACAACCCTACTTCCGAAATGTTGAGTATCGTGTGAGCGGTGAACTGACAAATACAGAGCGCACTATGAACCAGACGTTCTGGATGGGCGTTCAACCTACTTTGAATGAAGAGCATTACGATTACATGACTTCGGTGTTAGAAGAGTTCTTTGGGGTAGGTTTTTAGTGATCTCTAAAATTAGAGCCTTGGCCAACAATTCTGCATGGGTTGAGCGGCTGAGGTTTCTTATAGTTGGTGGTGTTAACACAGTATTTGGCTATGCTTTTAGCTTAACCTTTTACTACCAAGTTGAAGGTGCGATCCCAACACTATTAATTTTAGCAATCAACACCCTAGTTTCAATTACGTTTTCCTTCGTCTTGTACAAAGTTTTCGTTTTTAGAACTAAAGGAAATTGGTTCACAGAGTACCTGCGCTCTTATGTGGTTTATGGTGCAAGTTCCTTTGTTGGAATAATAATAACGTGGATTTTGGTAGACTTCTTTGATTTAGAATTTTGGATCGTACAAAGCGCACTGTTAGTATTCGTGGTCGTGATTTCATATTTTGGCCATCGGAATTTTACATTTAAAGTGAAGGCAAAAAATGATGGCTAAAAAGAAAATCAGCATTGTCGCAGGGTGCTATAACGAGGAAGAAAATATTCCTCATCTGTACAAGCGCATTACAGAGGCGATGACCCAGCATCCGCAGCATGACTTTGAGATAATTCTGATCGACAATGCATCCCAGGATAAGACATTTTCGGTCATTAAGGAGATCGCAAGCCGTGACCCTCGAATGAAAGGGATCAGGAATACGCGGAATTTTGGTCATATCAGATCTCCGTATTACGCCTTTCTATCCGCTCAGGGAGACGCCGTCATTGCAATGGCTTCAGACCTAGAAGATCCACCCGAGTTGATCTCAGATTTCGTGAGGAAATGGGATGAGGGCTTCAAAGTTGTCATCGGGGTGCGCAAAACATCTGATGAAGTTGGGCTATTCCCAATACTGAGAAAGGCCTATTACTATATAATCAGCCGAATTTCCAGTGTAGAACAGATCAGCAATTTCACAGGTTTTGGCCTGTACGATAAAGAAGTAATGGATCAGTTGAGAAACATCGATGATCCATATCCATACTTCCGAGGATTGATCAGCGAGCTTGGTTATGCCCGGGCTGAAGTGAAGTTCAACAAGCCCGTCCGTCAATATGGCATCAGCAAGGGGAATATCTTCGTTTATGCGGATACAGCGCTATTGGCCGTTGTTAACAACACGTTAGTTCCACTGAGGTTAGCGACAATATCCGGCGCACTGATTTCGTCTTTCAGCATGCTCGTAGCATTTTTCTATCTCTTCAAAAAGATAATGTACTGGGACAGCTTTGACCTTGGTGTAGCGCCAATCGTTGTTGGGGGCTTCGCTCTCTTCGGGATAATTTTCCTGTTCTTGGGTTTGATCGGGGAATACATCGGCTTGCTCGTCAGACATACGATCAGACGACCTTTGGTGGTCGTCGATGAAACGGTTAACCTAGATGAATGATATTTTCAGAGAGCCGATTCCTGAGGGCGACCACATGGTAATGGCTGCGGCCTTAAAGGAGAACGCGGTTCAATTAGACGGATCTGTCATACTTATAACTGGTGCCTCAGGGTTGTTCGGGGCTTGGTTAATTCAGTGTATAGACGGGCTAAATAAATCCTTAGGGATTTCAATCAAAATGGTCCTTTTAGTAAGATCTGCAGAGGTGCTGACTAAGCGCCTGGCAGAATGGGACGTTGATACTGGATCTGTCGAGCTTGTTTTGGGAAGTTTAGAGAACTTGTCTATGCTTGATCATCTCTTGTGGACACCAACCCACATTATCCATGCAGCATCATTGCCAAACGTGACTAATTCGAAATCTTGGTGCCGAGACCACATCGTATCCTCTGTCTCAGGATTTGATACACTCATCCAATACGCTCATTCGTGGTCGGTTGACTCCGTTCTTTTAACATCATCCGGCGCACGATACCAAATGCCAGATATTGCCTCCCAAAACGATTGCCGCTTTGTTGAAGAAGCGGCAATAAATGGTGGGGCACGTGACCGTGAAATATACGGGGAAACAAAGCGTTTATTAGAATATATGGCCGATTGCGAAGGCACTAGGTTGGGTGTTCGCATCCCGATAGCTCGTTGCTTTGCCTTCATAGGACCATACCTAAACCTTCACGCCAATTATGCAGTCGGTAATTTTATGGCCGATAGATTAAATGAATCTGAGATCATTATTTCAGGTGATGGTCGGGCCGTGCGTTCATATCTTTACCTTGCAGATCTTGCCATCTGGCTTTTAAAAGTATTGCTACATGGCGAGCACGGAAAGGCTTACAATGTAGGTGGAGAGCAAGGCCATTCCATCAAAGAAATTGCAGAAATCATTGCAACTTTAGACGTCGATCCACCCAAGAAGGCGGTTCGTGTAAACATTAAGGGCCAGCTAGGGACTGCCCCAGATAACATTTACCTTCCAGATCTTGAGCGCACGAAGCAAGAGCTCAACTGCTCAGAAAGTTTTGATTTTGAGATCGCCGTGCAACGAACATTAGCTTGGTATGGGAGAAGCAAAAGTGGCCTTTAGACTCAGCTTTATATTAAGTGCTCTCATAAGTGCATATTTTACTGCCGCACTTTTCTTCACTAATCAAATTTTGATTTGGGATGATTTAGTATGGTTTAACAGCTCGATAGAGCAGTTGAGAGACGTTGCTAACCAACTCGGCTTTTGGTGGTTAGCTGGGGTAAATGAATGGATTTACACATTAGATAATCCAAATACTTTTCTTACGGCAGTAGGGTTTTTCTCACACCTGGTTGCGATTTACTTTATCGGTGCCATACTTTTGCGCTTGAATATTCTCGATGAAATGCAGTCTGTTTTTTGGGTGGCTTGCTGTATTTTTTCTCCCTTTTTGCTCATCCGCTACACGAATAGCGTAGCCTTTTATAATCTTTACTTGGCGATGTTTTCGCTAGCCCTGTATTTGCATATATCATTTAAATCTGTAGTGTTTCGCATTATATCCGCGGTTCTGTTCTTTGCTTCTTTTTCATTACAGTCTCTTATTCCAGCATACTTTCTCTTCATCTCATTTGCGACGAAAAAAGACATTGCGTATATAAAAGACAATGCACTTGAAGCTTTGATTTCCTTATTCTCGAAAAAAGGAAATCCTCTTTTAGCTTTGAAAAATATCATTCAATATTTTCGGACGACTCTAAAGTCACAGATTTTGTATTTTATACTCCCTTTTTTGTTCATAGCAGTCAAAAGCTTTGCTCCCGCAACTACTGCGGCGGCAAACCCCTACACGACCTACAATTTCCCAAAGCTTGATCTTATCTTAACAGGGCCTTTTGTCTCTATATTTTATATGCTCAAGGACCTTCTACGCATTCCAGTATTCTCGATCAGAGAGACAGGTGCATTCACACTTTTGGCCAGTTCTCTGGTGGTTTTCACTGTAATTTTTATTGCCGTCAAAATACTGAAAATCGCACCAAAGCCTCGAGATAACCAGAGCAATGGAAACTTAAAAAGCAATATTTTTTACTTGATGGTATTAGCCGCGGTACTTTATTGGCCTTACGTTTTGGTGGGTAAAGCACCCGTTCTTAGCAGCTTCACAGATGCCCGTCACATGCTCACGGCACAGCCAGTTATGTATGCGATCATCTTGATAGTTATGTCAGAGCTATCTCGTAAAGTAGGGCCATATCTAAAAATGCCCAACATTCTTGGATTTTTAAGTTTATCAATCTTTACAATATTTATTTTTGGAAAAACTTTGACACAGGGCTCCAATATTTGGTGGCATCATGTTGTTAACGATTTTATTGTCGAACGGTTAGAAAAGGTAAAAAATTCTGAAAAGCTATGGATATTCGATGCTCAGCAGCACAATGCGCTTTCACATTCGCCTTACAACTATGAATATACGGGCTTGTTGATTAAAGCCTTTGGTGGAAAAGATAATTTCGGCATATCAAAAGACGAATATCTCGCGTGGAACCAACCGGTAGATTTGTTACGTGAGCCTTACTTTAAGGAGAGGTATAACATTATAGACTACGTTCATACGGACTCTTTTAATGAAGTCGTAATTTCCCAACTAAAACCAATGACTCCTACAAAGTTACTCATTATTTACTTACTGGTAAAACACGGTGTTTTAGATTTTAAGACAGAAGATTTCGTTTCGGTTAAAATATCTCAGAACACGAGCTGTGTTGACAACATCTTCAGTGTTATTTCCTCCCAAGATCCAAGTATCGAAACGATCCCCCCAACAGCGGGAGGTCTGTGTCAAAGCGTGATCCAAGAAGAAGTTTGTAAAAATCTACATGCAAACAAGCCCATCACGCTGCAGCGACCACTGGATTTTGCATACGCGATCCAAACCAACTTTAATTTGGTCCGAGAATGGGATGTGCGCGCTCAAAGTGGACAAATTTTGATTGTAAATCACGCAGATCGGGCGAGAGCTCTGGAATATTGTGACCAATCCTAATAACGTTGGTAAACGGCTTACCTTCTCATCGAAAGACATCTTAATATGGATAACATTAGCGTAATCGGGCTTGGTTTTGTTGGCAGTGCCATGGCAATTGCATGTGCGTCCTCACAAGCCTCTTTACAGGTTACAGGCGTCGATATCGGGACAGCCGAGGGCCTCCGTCGTATTGATGCTCTCAACAATGGCGAGTTCCCATTCGGGACAACGGATGAGAAACTGCTCTTATTATTGGATCAAGCAAGCACATCAAAAAGATTTAACTGCGAAACGGGTTACGCTTCCGTTGGATCTGCGGATGTTGTGATCGTCGACGTGCATTTCGATGTTGGTGATATGCATGGTGATGGAAATATCGATTTTTCCAACCTCGAAACGCTAACGCGTGAAATAGGAACGTTAATGCAACCTGGTGCTCTGTTACTGGTTGAAACGACAGTTCCTCCGGGTACTTGTGAGAAGATCGTCAGACCCATTTTGACAAGTTGTGAACTGGATCGCGGGCTACCATCTGGCTCCCTTTTGCTTGCGCATAGCTATGAACGTGTCATGCCAGGCTCCAATTACATCGATAGCATCATTAATTTCTGGCGCGTCTACGCGAGTGATAGCGAACCTGGAGCACAAAAATGCGAAGCGTTTTTGTCCAAGATTATCAACACAGAAGAATACCCTCTTTCCAGACTGTCCTCGATGACAGCTTCCGAGACGGCCAAGGTCCTTGAGAATTCATACAGGGCCACAAATATCGCGTTTATCACTGAATGGGGTGAATTTGCCCAGAACGTAGGGGTCGACTTGTTCGAAGTCCTCGACGCAGTGCGAATGCGACCCACACACAATAATATACGCCAGCCAGGCTTTGGTGTCGGCGGATACTGCTTAACAAAAGACCCTCTTTTGGCACCTTTAGCTGCAAAAAAGCTCTTCAATCTGGATAACGTTGAATTTCCATTTTCTAGAATGGCTGTGAAAGTTAACGCCGAGATGCCGTTAAACACGCTAAAACTGATGACGCAGCATATGTCTGATGTCCGTGGCAAGCATGTTTTGTTATGTGGCGTTTCTTACAGGCAGGATGTGGGTGATACACGGTATTCTCCGACAGAAGTTTTATTCGATGAGTTAATCAAACGTGGTGCAACAATATCTTTGTGTGATCCACTTGTGGATTACTGGCCAGAAGTAGAGCGATCAGTATCGCGCACGCTCCCTAGCGGAGTGTTTGACGCAGTTGTTTTCTGCGTTCCGCACCACGAATTCGCTACGATTAATGGTGCCGAAATTAAACAACTCGGCAAACCATTGGTCATCGACGCAAATAATTGTTTGACCCCCGAGCAGATTGAAGTCTTTGCCGCGGCTGGGCTAACCAACAAGTTTATTGGACGAGGAAACTAACCAATCATGAAAATACTTATCACAGGTGGAGCCGGCTTTGTCGGCGGGCATTTGGCGCACAAATATTTGGGCGAAGGCCATGACGTGCATCTTTTGGAAAATTTTGATCGGGCTGTTCAAGACACGTTTCTGGATGGCTTATTGCAAGATGGTGCAAAAATCCTGAAGATCGATCTTCTCGATGAGGATGCCATCAAGCAGGTGTCTGATGACTACGACATGATTTTCCACTTTGCTGCTATTATTGGGGTAAAGCAGGTTTCAGAGCGGCCGTATAATGTATTGGTCGATAACGTGCGTATGACTGAAAACACGATCAAGATCGCGAAGACCCAGAAAAACCTTATGCGTTTGGTCTTTTCTTCGACATCCGAAGTCTATGCAGGAACGCTCAAGCATTTTGAACTGCCTTTGCCGACTCCCGAAACAACTGCAATCGCATTAACAGATCTCAATCAAGCGCGGACGACATACATGCTGTCTAAGCTTTTTGGTGAAGCAATGTTTAATTTTTCAACACTGCCAATCACTAATGTTCGACTGCACAATGTCTACGGACCACGCATGGGAATGTCTCACGTAATTCCAGAGCTTTTGTTCAAAGCATATAACAAGCCAGAGAAACTCGAAGTTGCAAGTATCGATCACAAGCGGACATTTTGCTACATAGCAGATGCGGTGACTATGCTTGCTAAGCTGGCTGAAGCACCCGCAGCACAGGGTGAGACTGTAAACATCGGGAATGAGTCTCCTGAGATATCCATTGGTGAACTCGCACAGATTGTTATCGACACAGTCGGTGAGGACGTTGTGCTAGAAGCCCTTCCCGAAACTCCAGGATCTCCTACGCGCAGATGCCCGAGTGCCAGGAAACTGTTTGATCTGACACAGTATACTGGCCAGGTTTCGATTACTGAGGGCGTTGCAAAGACCTATGATTGGTACGTGAAAAACGTATTCGCAAACGATGGGATTACAGCCAAATGATCCCACTTTGTGTTCCAAATTTGTGCGGCAACGAAGAGGCGTATTTGGTTGAGTGCGTCAAAACCACTTTCGTGAGTTCTGTCGGAAAATTTGTTAACAAATTTGAAGAAGAGCTTGCAGCAATATTTTCATCCCCATGCAATGCGATTGCCGTTTCAAGCGGAACAGTCGCTCTGCAGCTGTCGCTTTCGGGCGTTGGGGTCAATCATGGCGACCTAGTGATCACACAAGCGCTTACATTTGTAGCGACCGCGAGTGCAATTTGTGCGGTCGGGGCTGAACCAGCCTTTATCGATGTTGATAAAAGCGATATGACAATGTCGCCGAAAGCGCTTGAAAATTTCTTGGGGACTGAGTGCGACCGCAATGTGCGCGAAGTCATTCACCGTGAAAGTGGAAGACGCATCGCCGCAATTTTACCGGTTTGCACCCTAGGAATTCCTGTAGATATACTTGCTCTTAACGAAATCGCCGAGCGGTATAACTTACCAATGGTCATTGACGCCGCTGCCGCTATTGGTAGTGCGCGCAGTGATTTGGACTTTGGGAATTTACCAAACACACTCATCACTGTTTCTTTTAACGGCAACAAAATAGTGACCTGTGGGGGCGGTGGTGCAATTGTTGGTGGCGACGAAGCCCTGATGAAACGCATCAAACACTTGAGCACCACAGCGCGAGTTGGCGATGAATATGATCATGATGTTCGTGGCTTCAACTATCGCATGACCAATTTGCAGGCTGCTGTAGGCTGTGCACAGCTCGAAAACCTCGAATTGTTTTTGAACAAGAAAAAATACATCAATGATTTCTATAGTGCGCGGTTTGAAGACTTAACCAAGATACAGCCACTAAACATCCCTTCGGATATTGTACCTTCATACTGGTTCCCTGCCTTCGTTACGCAATCTCCTATTACAGCGGACGTGAGACAGGCCTATCGCAATCAAGGGATCGATGTGCGGCCGTTTTGGAAGCCGATGACCTTGCAAAAGCCGTATGAAAATTGTCCCAAAGGACCAATGGACGTCACAGACGCTATTTGGGAACATCTGTTGGTTTTACCATGCTCCACGAATATTTCGGATGATGACTTGGACAAGGTAGCAACGACGACGCGAGACATCTTTCAGAATGACTAGAAAATTTGCCGTTATAACCGGTACGCGCGCGGATTACGGACATCTATATTGGCTCATGAAAGAGTTAGATGATGATCCTGAGGTAGAGTTGTTGGTCATCGTAACTGGCGCTCACCTGTCTTCGAAATATGGACGAACGGTCGATCAAATCGAAGCTGATGGCTTCAACATCATAGAACGCGTCTCCATACAACTTGATGAAGACGACGGCGTTGCCATCGCTAAATCCGTTGCGCTCGCGACAATTGGCTTAGCAGAGGCCATCAAAAGGCACGCTCCTGAGGTTGTTATACTGCTCGGTGATCGCTTTGAGGAGCTCGCTGCTGCACAGGCAGCTTTATTCGTCGGTGTTCCAGTTGCACATTTACATGGGGGTGAAACCAGCGAAGGCGCGATAGACGAGTCTATACGACATGCCGTCACCAAACTATCTCATCTACATTTTGTTGCGGCCGATGATTACCGGAAGCGTGTTTTACAGCTCGGAGAAAACCCTAAGAACGTGTTCAATTGTGGTGCGCCGGGCTTAGACCACCTGGCGAGAACGCCAAGCATCCCTCGCGATGATCTGTTAAATGGCCTTGGTATTTCACAGATCGAATGGCCTTATATGATGGTCACGCATCACCCCCAAACGATCATAGATGGGCAAGAGGACATCTCTCAGCTCATTGATGCCCTTGCCCAGTTCACCTCGCATAATATCATAATAACGGGTGTGAATGCTGACCCTGGTAATGTCGACATTCGAGCGAAGTTAGAAGGCTTCTGCGCAATGAACAAAGACCGTGCCTACATGTTTGATTCCCTTGGGCAGAAACGGTATTTGAGCGCCATAAGATATGCAGATTGCGTTGTGGGAAACTCTTCGAGCGGTCTTATCGAAACTCCGGCACTAAATACCCCGACAGTGAACATTGGCGACCGCCAAGGTGGACGACTAAAAGCGATTTCAGTGATCGACTGCGCGCTCGAAACTTCGTCCATTGTCGATGCGATAAACACAGCAATATCAAAAACGTTCCAAGAGTCTATCCAAGGCCCTGTCTCTCTATACGGCATTGGTGACACCGCCGGGAAAATCAAAGAGCATTTAAAGTCGGCTGATTTATCAAACATTAAACGGAAGAGCTTTTTCGATGTCTGAGACACAAAAATTGCGCATCATTGCTGAGGCAGGAATCAATCATAACGGTGATCTTGCGCTTGCCAAAGAGCTGGTGGACGTCGCGGATTCTGCTGGTGCTGACTTTGTTAAGTTTCAGTCATTCATCGCAAAAAACCTGGTTTCGGCGAACACACGGCAAGCCGAGTACCAAGCCAAAAACAACAACTCGAATGAATCACAGCTTGAGATGCTCCGCAAATATGAGCTTTCTTTCAACGAGCAAATCGAGCTCTTTGAGTATTGTGCGACAAAAAATGTAGCCTTTCTGACAACACCCTTTGATAGTGAAAGCCTCGGCTTTATTCACAAGACGCTTGACCTTAGCACAGTAAAAATTTCATCTGGGGATCTCACAAACCTGCCGTTCTTAGCAGAGATCGCTACCAAATTTAATGATATCATTCTGTCTACTGGAATGGGCACTCTCGCCGATATCGAAGACGCCGTCTCTACGATTGTCTTTACAAAAGCCTACGGTCGTCATCCAACCGATTATAGTGAAATTTCATCCGTATGGAGCGATAATGCTGCATTGCCATTTCTGGATGACATTACACTGCTTCATTGCACCACCAACTACCCGGCTCAAGTAGATGAGATCAATTTACTGGCCATGAATACCCTTGGTCAATCACTTGGAACCAAAATGGGGTATTCGGATCATACAGCAGGAAATCACGTATCCATCGCAGCGACAGCGCTCGGAGCGCGAGTGATCGAAAAACACTTTACGCTCGACCGCAGTATGGAAGGCCCCGACCATCGTGCCTCGCTTGAGCCAGATGAACTACATAGTCTTGTAAAACAAATCAGAGATACAGAGAAGGCTCTTGGCTCTCACATGAAACTGATTTCGCCAACCGAGAAAGCGAATGCGGCCGTCGCCAGAAAACGAATAGTCGCATCCTGTGATATAGCTGAAGGTCAAATTTTTAGCGCTGAAAACACCAGCATTAAACGCACAGGAGAAGGCCTAAGGCCTTCTGCCTACTGGGGGCTGTTAGGAAAGACGGCTAAGCGGTCATACAATGTGGGGCAAGGGATCATTGAGTAAGCATTATATCGCAGGAAGCGGAGGTCATGCTACCGTGCTGGTCTCAAATTTAACGAGCCAATCTATTGAAGTGCACGGCTTTTTCGATGCAAGCGCTGAGGCATTCATCGATGGACTTCCAATCGTGGGACCAGACGAGCATTTTAGCAAGATTTGTGATGAGGGCGATGTCATACACGTAGGTGTTGGAGCCGCTATCCAAGTTCGGGCGAAGATTTTTGATAAAATCATAGCTGCCGGCATCAATGTCGGCTCTGCACGGCACAAATTCGCTATTATTGACGATAATTCGACTCTCGGTGAGGGAGTTCAAGTCATGGCTGGAGCAGTCATCCAACCTAGAACAACGATCCATGATAATGTTGTTATAAATACAGGCGCACTTATTGACCATGACTGCTTGATTGGGAAAAACTCATTCATTTCGCCGGGCGTCATCATGTGTGGCGGCGTTACAATCGGCGAAAATGTTTTCATTGGTGCGGGTGTAAAACTTCTACCCGGTGCTGAAGTAGCTGCTAGCAGCTTTGTAAATGCTGGCCAAATCATCAAATAACTCAAAAGCTTGGAACCACCAATGAACGTCGCAGAATTCATTATTTCTTACTTAGAAAAGAAACAGGTTAATCATGTGTTCACGCTTTCGGGTGGTGGCATTATGTATCTCACCGAGGCGCTCGGGCGCTCCGAAAAGATAAAATATGTTTGTAATTACCATGAGCAAGCCTGTGCAATTTCTGCTGACAGCTATGGTCGCATAAACGAGATCGGCGTGGCATTGGTCACATTCGGCCCCGGTGCAGTCAATGCGCTCGCTGGTGCGGTTGGCTCTTGGTATGATTCAGTGCCGACAGTTGTCATTTGTGGGCAGGTGAAAACCGAACTCATTGCCGATTATTCAGTCGTACGCCAACTGGGACCTCAAGAAGGTAACGTGATGGCAATGGTTGAGCCTGTCACTAAGTACTCAGTTCAGTTAACCGATCCGAATACGGTTGAAGAAGAACTGGATAAGGCATTCTCGATAGCCGTTTCAGGACGTCCAGGCCCGGTCTGGATTGAAGTTCCGTTAGACGTTCAAGCTGCTGAAATGCCCGTCGGAACCGACCATATTGGTTCAAATATTGCCCTGACGAATGCCAGCAACACCAACCAAATAAAAGAACGTACGGCCTTTGTGGAAACCGTTCTTAGTAGTTTAAAAACTGCGAGCCGTCCCGTCTTGCTTGTCGGCAATGGCATTGCCTTGTCCAACACGCGAGCCGAACTCATCAAACTAGCTGAAACTTTGGGTATCCCCGTGCTTGTTCCGTATACTGCTCGGGACGTTTACTGCAATGATCAAGACCATTTCTATGGTGTCTTTGGGACTGCGGGACAGCGGCACAGTAATATAATTCTGCAAAATTCAGATTTGATCCTGTCACTAGGTGTTGGTTTGAGTGTTTCAAAAACGGGATATGCCGTTGATAAATTTGCGCCCAACGCTTTGAAAATAGGTGTCGATATTGATGCAGCTCAACTGCATGCACATTCTCTGACGCTAGATCACACCTTAGAAGATGATCTGCGCGATTTTATCCCACATCTACAGGGCGCTGGTTTCCATGCAGGAGATCAGTTTTCAGATTGGATAGATCTTTGTAAAACGTGGCAAGATAGCTACCCAGTATTTGTAGAAAAGCCACTCGATGAAAACTATGTAGATGCGTATCGCTTCATTGATGAATTGTCGGCGCATTTGACCGAGAACGAAGTCATTGTAACAGGCAATGGTCTCGATTGTGTCAGCTTCTATCAAGGTTTCAAATCCAAACAGGGCCAACGCGCGATCCTAAATGGGAATTGGGGGTCAATGGGATGGGACATCCCGACAGCGATCGGAGCGCATTATGCCACTGGAAATCGTGTCATTTGCATCGCTGGTGATGGCGGCATGCTACTGAATAGCCAAGAGCTTTTGGGAATTGGTGCCAACAAACTTCCTATCAAAGTATTTGTCTATAACAATGAAGGATATGGCTCGATAAAGGCGACACAAAAAGGCTTCTTTGATGGCCATTTTGTCTCATCAGAGCCAAGTTCGGGTGTCTATAATCCTGACTTCGAGTTTTTGGCTAAAGCCTATGGCATGTCTTATTCAAAAGTAGACAGTGACATGTCACTGCAGAGTTGTTTGGAGCAATCTCTAAACAACATGACACCTGAACTGATCGAACTGAAAATCGATCCTGATCAGTGGATTGCACCTAAGGCATCCGCTTTCCGTAACAGTGAAGGTCAAATCGAGAGTAAACCGCTCGATGATATGTCACCGTTCTTAGATCCACAGGAAGTTGATAATAACCGCGACCTCGCGCTTTCCATCAAAAAATCATGAGACGAGAAATAACGAGCCTAACAACGCTACGAGGTATCGCTGTTTGTTTCATAATATTTCACCATATACTATTGCTAACAACCTCGTTGGGTTCACCAACTCTGCGAGGGGTTTTTGGTGATTTCAGCATCATTGCGATGTCGCTTTTTTTCGTTCTAAGCGGTGTCGTCATACACTATTGCTATAGTCATATTGCCACAAAACTGGAAATATTTGCCTTTATCCAAGCCCGGTTTGCTAGGTTATTCCCGCTCTATCTTTGCTTTATATTGGTTATGCTAATTCTCAATGTAAGTTATTTGGATAAGAACAACACAAGCCTTTACATGGCTCTTTTTCCCCTGAATTTATTGGGTGCACAGAGTTGGTTCTATGCGGAAGTCAGTGGAACGCATGTTTGGTACTCTATGCTAAGTGGCAATATTGCGTGGAGCATTTCCACAGAAGCAATGCTCTATATTCTATACATACCTTTAGCGTTCTTCATGAGAAAGCTGGATAATTTGGCACTCACCGCTGCTGCTATTTTGGCGCTTATCGCCATTCTTGTTAGAATTTCTATGTTGGAAATGATAGGCCATAGTTCTCCATGGAGATTTTGGATTACTTATATTTCCCCTTATGGACGCTTCCCAGAATTTATGCTCGGTGTCTGTTTAGCTACTATATTCATGGAAAAAGCCAAAATGGGCTATTTGGTGAAACTCGTATGGGGCGCAAGCTCCGTTCTGTTGATGGTTGGGTTTTTATTCATTTGGGCCCTCAAAAGACTGGGTATTTTGAACGGGTCGCTCCTCGATTCAGGATCCTTCCACACATTGGGGTTCTTGATTGCGCTCCTGTTCGTATCTATGGCTCTCAGTACATCTTTCTTTGATAAAAGGCGTGGAACGCTTACCCTTTATAAAGCTGGTGTACTTTCATATTCCGCTTATTTATTGCACGCATTCGCAATTATCTTTTATTCAAGACTCAACTTTCAGCACTACTTTAATAATGAGTTTGTCGCCATGGGTGTTATTCTTTTGTCATCGATAGGGTTGGTTTTTCTTGCTTCAAAATATTCTTATAGATTTATCGAACTTCCAGGGAAATCGGCGTTGCAACGAGTACAGTTGAGCTTCAGAAAGACTAAGTAAAAATTGACCACTGCCGTTTCATAAGCCTGCGGTGTAAGCTCGAAACAGGCTTGGAACCACACGTTTCAAGTCAGTCATAAAATATCGTAACATTGCCCGAAAATGAAGATAGGCGTAATTTAAATCAATATGGCTGCTTCGTACTGTCCGTCTTTGACCAAGTAGGTTTCGTGCCAAAGACCAACATCCGTGCGCGCACCTTTGATCCGTTTGTTGAATGCGCTCCATGCAGGAAAGTGTGTGGTCTTGAAAATGTACTTATTTTTAAAGATAATCATAGCTCCCTAGTATTAAATCAATACGTCATTTTAGCAATGGAACACCCCAGAAACTCAGTTTCATCAGAGGGTAGACTGACAATTCTTTCAGCATCCACGGCATTAGGAGGGCGGTCGGAAGCCATTTGTGAATCTTCCAAGGTTTATTTATCTCCAGCCCAATCAGGAAGACGACAAAATCGCCGTAAATATGTGTAGCCATGCGTTCGCCAATTATATCCGGCATCTCCAAATTACCTTTTACCAGTTACCAAACGACACCCATATGGATGTCTAATGTGAGGCGTCACCACTCACTAATTCACACGCTCTCTGAAATTTCTTTCATCGCAGTAAAAAAGGCAGCGACTTCGCCAACTGTATTATAGTGGAACGTAGAAACCCGCATTGCGGCAGGCAAAACCAAAGGCGTCAGGATTTTTTTGTTCATGTGTGGCTTATTACGCGCCAGACCTCTACATTTTGAAAAATGGTGAAGATAATTTATTTACTTATGGAAACCTTATGATTGAGAAAACTAAATTAGATGGCGTTATGGTTTTAACGCCCCCCCGTTTTAGTGACAACCGCGGCTTTTTTGCCGAAAGCTGGAACCGTAAGCGGCTGGCGGATGACGGGATCGATATCGACTTTGTGCAGGACAATCATTCGATGTCACGTGAGGTGGGCACAGTACGGGGGTTGCACTTCCAATCGCCGCCGCATGCACAGGTCAAGCTAGTGCGGTGTGGTCGCGGCTGCCTGTTTGACGTGGTCGTAGACATCCGGCGCGGGTCACCTACTTTCGGGCAATGGGTTGGCGTGGAGCTGAACTTTGAGAATGGGAAGCAGATATTAATTCCGCCCGGTTTTCTGCATGGGTTTTGCACCCGTGAGCCTGAAACTGAAATCATCTATAAATGCTCGGACTATTATTTTCCCGAATGCGATGGCGCGGTGCGCTTTGACGATCCAGATATTGGGATTAATTGGGGACTCGGTAATGTGGCTGCTGTGCTTTCTAACAAAGATATTGAAGCGACATTACTGAAAGATTTTGACACTCCATTTACCTACGAAGGATAAGATCATGAAACTTCTTGTTACCGGCGGCGTTGGCTTTATCGGATCTGCAGTTGTTCGGCAGGCAATAGATGCTGGGCACCATGTTGTTAATTTGGATGCGCTAACCTATGCGGCCTGTCTTGAGAATGTCGCTTCAGTATCCGAGAGCCCACGTTACAATTTTGAACATGCCGACATTCGGGATGTAGGCGCCTTGGCGCGGATTTTTGCCATACATAGACCCGATATGGTGATGCATCTGGCAGCCGAATCCCATGTGGACCGCTCGATTGACCTACCAGGTGCTTTTATCGAGACCAATATCATCGGCACTTATAATATGCTCGAGGCCGCCCGAAATTATTGGATTGAGGGGGGCAAATCGCAAGGTTTTCGCTTCCACCATGTTTCTACAGATGAGGTCTATGGCAGTTTAGGCGAAACAGGATTGTTTGTCGAGGATACACCCTATGCACCTAACAGTCCATATTCGGCATCGAAAGCCGCATCAGACCACCTCGTGAGTGCGTGGTATGAGACTTACGGCCTTCCAGTGCTTATTACCAATTGTTCGAATAATTACGGGCCCTACCATTTTCCCGAAAAGCTGGTCCCCGTTGTGATCCTGAGAGCACTCGCAGGGGAGCCTATTCCGGTTTACGGCAAAGGCGACAATATCCGCGATTGGCTATTTGTCGAGGATCACGCAGACGCATTGCTAACTGTGCTGCTATCAGGAAAAGTAGGACGCACTTATAATATCGGCGGCGAGAACGAAGCTACGAATATCGATTTGGTGGGGATGATTTGCCAAATCCTCGATAAAAAAAGACCAAAAGCTACGCGTTACGAAGAACAGATTACTTTTGTTACCGACCGCCCTGGGCACGACCTGCGATATGCGATCGACCCCGCCCGTATTTGTAATGAGTTGGGTTGGAGGCCCACTGTTACCCTAGAGCAAGGGCTTGAACGTACCGTGCAGTGGTATCTCGATAATCAGGATTGGTGGCAAACACTTTTAGACCGAGAGGATGCTGGGCACCGTCTTGGGAAACCATCATGAACATTCTCGTTTTTGGTAAAACCGGTCAAGTGGCCACCGAATTACAACGCCAAGCCGATGTGGTAGCACTTGGACGAAATGAAGCTGACTTGTCCGATCCGGCACATTGTGCAAGTATTATCGCGAGTTCTGAGGCGGATGTGATCATCAATGCGGCCGCCTATACCGCCGTTGACCAGGCTGAGGTGAATGAGGGTTTGGCTACAACCATCAATGCGGTTGCACCTACCGAGATGGCAAAAGTTGCCGCCACTCGTGGATTGCCCTTCCTGCATATCTCGACGGATTATGTGTTTGACGGTTTGGGTAGCACAGCACGTGCCCCCGAGGAACGAACTGCTCCGATTAACGCTTATGGCCGCAGCAAACTTGCGGGCGAACAAGGCGTGGTCGCTGCTGGTGGAACCTACGCAATTCTTAGGACTTCGTGGGTGTTCTCGGCACACAATGCAAATTTTGTAAAAACCATGCTTCGACTTGGCAAAGAGCGCAGTGCAATAAGCGTTGTCGATGATCAAGTAGGCGGCCCGACCCCCGCCGCCGACATCGCCGCGACACTTCTGAAAATGGCTGAACAACTTCACCCCGACAATAGCTGCACTTACCACTATGCAGGTACTCCTGATGTTAGCTGGAAAGACTTTGCGACAGAGATTTTCATGCAGGCAGGCCTACCTGTCGAGGTTTCCGGCATTCCTACTTCTTCTTATCCAACACCCGCCGAGCGACCGCTTAACTCGCGGCTCGATTGCACCGAGATGCAAAATATGTTTGGTGTTCCACAACCCGACTGGCGGACGGGCCTGACCAAAGTGCTGCAAGACCTCGGAGAGATCTAAATGACTACGCGCAAAGGCATCATCCTCGCTGGAGGTTCCGGAACCCGGCTGTACCCCGTCACAATGGGCGTCTCAAAACAGTTGCTGCCGATCTACGACAAACCCATGATCTATTACCCGCTGTCCGTTCTGATGCTGGCCGGCATTCGCGAGATCGCTATTATTACGACTCCTGATGATCAGTCACAATTCCAACGATTACTTGGCGATGGTTCGCAATGGGGCTTGCAACTCAGTTATATAGTTCAACCCATTCCCGCCGGTCTGGCCCAGGCCTATATCTTGTCCGAAGAGTTTTTGGCAGGCGAACCCTCCGCTATGGTTCTAGGTGACAACATATTCTTTGGCCACGGCCTGACCGAAGTACTCACGATAGCCAACGCCGAATCCGATGGGGGGATGGTCTTTGGCTATCAGGTCTCCGATCCCGAACGCTACGGCGTCGTCGGATTTGATAAGGACGGAATTGTGACATCAATCATCGAAAAGCCAGAGGTCCCGGCCTCTAACTACGCCGTTACAGGTTTGTATTTTCTAGATGGAACCGCCTCAGAAAAAGCCAAGCAGGTCAAGCCTTCAGCCCGCGGTGAGCTAGAAATCACGACCTTGCTGGAAATGTATCTCAATGCGGGAACTCTTACGGTCAAAAAAATGGGCCGAGGCTATGCTTGGCTCGATACCGGCACCCACGGCAGTCTGCTAGACGCAGGGAACTTCGTGCGGACACTGGAAAAACGCCAAGGCCTGCAAGTAGGCAGCCCTGACGAAATAGCATTTGATCAGGGGTGGATTGATGGCGATCACCTTAAAAAACGTGCAGAAGTGTTTAAGAAAAATGATTACGGGCGGAATTTGGCCCAGCTACTTAAAAACCGATTACTGCAAAGCGGCAACAATAATTCCTGAAGCGGTGGTCGCTTCTCCGCGTTATTGGGTATTTGGTGTGGTGATATCGCCTTGCGACCGCCTTCACTCTTCCCTTATTTGCTACGCAACCACTCAGGAAAACGTCGAAGAAGCTCGACATGTCAGTTTAGATTTTGCTTGCGGTTGCCACCAGGGAACACGTCTAGACAGTCGGTCAATTGAATAGTTTTGGATAAGTCGTGTTTCTTCATTATTCGTGGTATGTGCCGGAGAGCAAATCGCCATTGATAACTTTGCAGAAGTGGGACAAAATATGTTCTGGTAACATCGTTGCGAATTCACGTGATACGATAGTAATATAAATGATAATTTTATGAAACTGTACATTGCTGTTGTTTCTCACGGCCACGGTAATACCATTTCAGAGCTGGATTCTTTAGGCCCTCTGTCTGATCATTTTACGGTAATCATTAAAAATAATACTTTTGATAAGGCGCTTTTGGACTATTGCCTGAAATACCCAAAGATAATTTTAATAGACGGCACCTATGGCCTTGGCTTTGGCGGTAATAATAATTTTATTTATACATACTGTTGTCAGTCTTTAAACATTGATTCCCAAGATTATTTTTTGGTCTTAAATCCGGATGTGTACTTTTCAGTTAATCAGTGTAAAATTTTTATAGACACAATAACAATTGATAAGGTTGATTTTGTGACAATTAACCTGTTTAAAAATTTTGAAAAAACGGTGTTTGATAACTCAATTCGCAAATTTCCAAGTTTATCTATTTTAATATGTAAATTCTTTGGAATAGCGACGGACTACCACGTCGATAAGCAGTTAATTGAAACCCCCGTTGCTGTTGATTGGGCTGCCGGCTCTTTTCTATGTTTTCGATCGGCGCTGTATGCACGTTTGGATGGTTTTGATGAGCGTTATTTCATGTATTATGAAGACGTTGATATATGTTATCGAGCGAAGCTAAATGATGTTGATCTGATATACTTGCCTTACATCCGTGCGGTCCACCTTGGAGCGTTCAATAACCGGGAGTTGTTAAGTCGACATCATTATTGGTATGTAAAAAGCGTTACTAGGTTTTTAGTAATGTCGTACTCAGGCGTGAAATAGATCCTTATTCCATGATCGGGATCGAGCGTAGCCCTCGAATCATCAGAAATTATCTTGGCGTAAACCTTCCTTCTCCGTATTTTTTTGACATCCCTAAAATGCAAATTTTGTCTGCTGCACCACGCCAGCGAATTTTTCTTGCGACAGTGTGATCTGAATGCGATGAAGGAAAACTTAGTATCAACGTTCAAACGAGCCATGTCTGGGCCGAATCCGACAAAAACTGTTCGCGCCCCGTCCCTAAGGTAGGTCGTTGTGGACCCTTATTTCACTTTGTCGCCCTTTCCGCGCCCGATAGCGGTCGCAAGGATGATCTTTAAATCAAGCGGGATCGTTCGCAGCGCGAGGTATTCGGCATCCAGTTTTGCAAGCCGGCCTGGGTCGCTCATATCAACATTCTGGATCTGGGCCCATCCAGTAATCCCGCCGAGCTCGTCCAGGACGCCAAGATTTGAGCGGGCCGAGACCAGCTCCCGTTGCACCGGAAGGCAGGGACGCGGGCCGACAAGGCTTAACTCGTTCTTCAAAATGTTCCAGACCTGCGGAAGTTCGTCGATCTTTGTCTTCCTCAAAACCCGTCCGACCGCCGTTACATTGTCAGCCATCACCTCATGGGTGCCGGCTTCTTTTGTCCCCAGTTTCATGGTTCTGAATTTGTAGCAGGTAAAGGGAAGTCCACCCTTCCCGACTCGTTGCTGAACAAAAATCCCCGGGCCAGGAGATGTCAATTTTACGGCCAACCATGCGCCGAATAGCGCCCACCAAAGAATTATTATTACAAACAATGCGAATGTTATGTCTAAAACGCGCTTTGTGTTTTGGTAGACTAAATTTCCGTTTTGTCTGTCGCTTACAATGGTTTCTGTTGAAATTTTGTCCCAAGCCGAGTTCAATATCGCCGAGGCAACCAGCTTCACATTGACGGTCGGCTTGAGCGAAGCAAGACATTGAAATGCCATGGGTCGAAAAGGCGTAGGCAATTTTGAGAGAATTGCAAGCTTTCCGGCGAAGGTCGATCCATAAACTGCTGGCAGCCGCAAATTCACAACGGCGATACCATCGGTCTGGGACAATACGTCTTCAGCTTCCCGTTTTGTCTGAGCGTAGCTCGAAAGAGAGCCCGTTCGCGAGACATGCAGTGTTGTGGTGTTGATGAAGGTTTTTACACCAGCGGCCCGTGCAGAATTCAGGACAGTCTCCAGCAGGGTAACATTGGCTTTGCGGAAATCGCTAATTTTTTTGGATTCGTCGTTATTCATCACCGCCAAATGAACGAGCGCATCGTAGCCGCGGGCTTCAATTTCTAAATCTTCATAGGAGGTTACGCGATCCCTGGGGAATAGTGATTTTAACTTGTCCGTGTCTCGGCCGACAAGCAGAAGTTCGACGTTTTCTTTTTTGAGGAAGGGAATAATCTCTCGGCCAATAAAGCCCGATGCCCCGGTTACAATAATTCTCATTTGTAAAGCCCCAACGCTCTATTATTAAATTTTGTTTCAAATTTTAGTAGCACTATTGTAAGGTAGTAAAAACTGTTAAGCGGTGAATGCTTAAAGTTTTCAATTGTACACTTTTAGATTTTGGCTTCTTTGGAGAGCCGGTTACCAAATCGATAGCATAACCGCCAAACAGTGCAGTGACGTGCAGTAACTGGTTGTTGAGCTCGCGCATAGAGACTAGCCAGTGAGACTGGCACCGTCGGCCTGATCCTGGAACTTTGACTCAAGCATGTGTTTAATAACTCCGTTAGCGACGTGCCTTCGCTACGGTTAATAATTCTTATCGGCGTGGAGTGGCGGCGCTTTGTGGCGCAATGAGTTGATAACCATCAACGCAACGCTCAATGAGCTTACGTAATCTATGCGGGCAAATCTCTTCCAGGCTTAATTGTAATTCTTTCAGCATTCCCACCACCTCTATCTCGGACAGTGCGGCCTCTTTGGCGCGCAGGATTTTGAGGTGTGGGGTGCCCTCCAGACTGTCGTTGTCAATCAGAAGTTTCTCATAAAGCTTCTCACCCGGATGCAGGCCCGTAACTTCTATCGCGATGTCCCCCTCGTCGGTATGTGGCCTTTGACTGTCCGGCAGGATAGTTTGATCATCTTACGGGCGATATCAATAACCTTTTGCGGCTCACCCATGTCCAGTACAAACATGTCATCGCCCATGGCGTAGGCGCCGGTCAGCAACACAAGGCACGCGGCTTCTGTGATAGTCATGAAAAACCTTGTGACGTCCTCGTGGTTGACCGTCACGGGCCAGCTTGCGGTGATCTGGGCTGGGAATAGTGGTATGACCGAGCCCAACTAGCCCAGTACATCGCCAAAGCGGACCATTGAAGAATTTGTTTTCTGGGTGCGGGCCTGCATGTCTTGCACAATTAGTTTGGCCATGCGCTTGGTAGCGCCCATAACATTGGTTGGGCGCACGACCTTATCGGTTGAGATCAGGATCATCCGCTCGATCCCTGCGGCTTGCGCACATTCGGCGACAACTTGGGTGCCCAGTACATTGTTGTGGGCCTCTTCAAGCGCATTGTCCTCGACCACGGGCACCTGCTTATAGGCTGCGGCGTGCGAGGTGATGTTGACCCTTCCTCTTCGATCACAGAGGCTATACGGGCCTTATTGGTGATTGAGCCGAGGTGGATGGTGATCGGGATCCCCAGCTCATTGGCGCGGTCACGAAGGTCACAGTCAATGGGATAAAGTGTAAATTCACCCTGCTCGAACAAGATAATGTGTGAGGGCTGGCAGTCCAGCAACTGCCGGCACAGCTCCGGTCCGATCGATCCCCCAGCCTCGGTGACCATTACCACGCGGTCCGCACAGGCGCGCGCGAATTCAGAAGTATCGAGTTCGATTCTGTCACGTCCTAGCAATTCTGGGGTGACGGGCCTGAAAACGTCTCCGCTCATATTACCTGCCATTATATCAGTATAAGAGGGCAGAATTTGCACTTCAACTGGCAGATCAGACCGCTGGTTAAGAAATTTTCTCAGGCCCACCGCCCGCAGTGGCCGAACTTGGCTGGTCCGCAGGTCGCTCCCACTTGGGGCTGCTGATTAAAGGTGCGTGGTGCTGGCATCAAAGTGGCTCGTACTCAGGGTAGACGAGACATGTTATCGATTGGGGGACCCGCGCGCCCTACTGTTTTACAACTTACACCCTCAAAGTCTATAATTTAGTATTTATAGGCACTTGGTTGCTGTGAGGGGTACTTGAAATGCATTCCTAGTCGCGAATTACTCGTTGGCCATTGAGGGGGCGTGGCGGTTGTCTTTTGGGTTTTTTTTCGGCTAGACATGGTCAAATTTTCGGGCATCATGACTAATTAATTTCATCCATTTTGAGGCATCAACGATGAGCATTACCAAAATACGCAAGGCTGTATTTCCCGTCGCGGGCTTTGGAACACGGTTTTTGCCGGCGACCAAGGCAATGCCAAAGGAATTACTGCCGATTGTTGATAAGCCACTCATCCAGTACGCCGTGGAGGAGGCAATCGCAGCTGGAATTGACACGCTCATATTTGTGACTGGGCGAAATAAGCGCGCAATTGAGGACCACTTCGACAACAACCAGGAGTTGGAGATGGCCCTGCGGGTAAAGGGCAAGCACGCGCAGGCCGACATGATTAAGAATATTCTGCCGCCTGGCGTGGAGTGTATTTTTGTGCGCCAGCCCGAGCAGCTGGGCCTGGGGCACGCGGTGCTGTGCGCTGAGAGGGTTGTCAGCGGTGACCCGTTTGCGGTCCTGCTTGCCGATGATTTTTTAACATTTGACGGCGCAGGTGTTACCCAAGACCTGGTGAGTGGCTTTGATCGTACGGGTAAGACGCAACTTAGTGTCATAGAAGTGAGCGGCCCCAATATCTCCAAGTACGGCGTCATTGTCCCGGGCGCCCAGCCAGGATCTGTTGTGGCCGGCCTCGTCGAGAAGCCAAGCCCCCAGGGTGCGCCCTCTAACCTCGCAAGTATTGGGCGTTACATCCTGACCCCAGACATCTTTGATATTTTGCGCAACCAGCCCGCGGGCGCTGGCGGTGAAATTCAATTGGCTGACGCCATCAACGTCCAGGCCGCCCGCGGCGAAGTTGAGGCTGTGAGGCTAAATGGGCGGCGTTTCGACTGCGGGAGTGTCGAGGGGTACTTAGACGCAATTATGCACGTAGCAGACAGGCGCCGCTCGCCTCGCACCTAAGTGACGGTGGCTTAGATATGTAGAGACTAAGTCCAGACGTGGTGCTCTGCCAAATTGAGGTACGTGTGTAGGACGGATAGGCTGCGCCACCCGCCGGCCCGCATAATCGCAGAGGTGCTAAAGCTCCTGATGAGCAAGTCCTGGGCGGCGCCCACGCGCAGTGAGTGCCTAGAGATTTCAGCTTCCCGTGGGCGCTCGCCCCTTAGCTTTACGATTGACTGCTTGATAATTTTGTTGACGGTCCGGTCGCATATCACGCGGTCGATGCAGCGCCCGTGATTAATTGTGCAGAACACCCATTCGATGTCTTTCGGTTTGGCGTGCAGCCACTGTCGCAGCAATTTTTCGGACCTGTGTGACCCAAAGCACAGGCGCCCACGGCCATATTGGTCGGCCTTGCTGCGCCTTATCACGCCGCGCAGCGACCCATCCCCTGGGACGGTAATGTCTTGCACATTAATCTCAGCTAATTTGGACCGCCGCGCGAGGAATTCATACCCCAATGAGAGCAGGGCGCGGTTGCGTATCTCCGTCAGCGTGTCGGGCTCGGCTGCGATAGCCCTGAGCAGGAGGGCCTCATTTATGCCCCTGGCCTGGCGCTGCCGGAGTGACTTGGTGCGCTTCATGCGGCGGTAGGCGAGGTTGAAGTCGTCGTCACGCGGGGCGGGGCCATGTCTCAGCAGGTCGTGTATCCGCTTCACCATTGCTATTTTTCGCCGGATGGTTGCGTAACTTAGTGCGGCCTGAATGTGCCCCAGGTATGCGACGTGGATTTCGCCCTCCAGCGTAAATGGCGGCACGTTGGCTTCCTCGCACTACCCCACAAACTGTTTGGCGTCTGTGTGCTATGAGCGGTTAGTGTCAAAGGCCAAAAAATTGCTCGACAAACATGCGATCCCCATCATTACCCAATGCAATTGCCGCTTCAGTCGGATCCATAACAGTGGTGAAATGGCTAGGCTCTAAAGGTTCACAGATCTGCTGTGTGGGTCTAGCGACATAAATGTGGCAAATTTTTTCGGCCCACTGATTATACTCTGGCATAAAAACAAACCTACGGAAGGTTCCTAAACGTTTTGGAGCAGCGATGCGCCAGCCAGTTTCCTCCATTACCTCACGATGTAGAGCCTGGATTGGGGATTCTCCGG
>Ga0206127_1000812_pt1 | contig 36800 bp, 44 predicted proteins | sample Helgoland_Spring_6_FD_148646 | JGI IMG/M metagenome (GOLD analysis project Ga0206127, IMG submission 148646) | Pelagic subsurface seawater microbial communities from Kabeltonne, Helgoland, North Sea - Helgoland_Spring_Bloom_20160419_1 | ecosystem: Environmental > Aquatic > Marine > Epipelagic ...
TGAATTTGTACCAAACGATGATGCAAACGAGCAGCGGCTTCTATCGGCGAAAACGTACCGTGCTCAGCCCAATAAGCCGCATCATCTAACACCACCTTTATCTGAACGCCGATGTATATCGGATCAATACCAATACTTTTCTCAGTCTGGCGAAATTCCCCAGCCCAGCGCCAAATCTCGCCGAAAAGTCTCCGGTGAAGTTCGCGAGCGAATTCCTCGCTCAAGATTTGCGTTTTACGTTTACGACGCAACCACATCAACCCATTTTGTACATTGATCTGCTCAACTTCGTTAAGTTGCCCCCGCGTTGTGATGTGCTTAAATTTCAAGCCTTCTAACTCGTCTGGGTCAAGCGGGGTAGCTCCGTCAGGATCTTCGATGATGCTAGTCATTATTAGTCCTTCCAAAAATCAGAATTAATGCCAGCCAGTAAATCGCCAGTTATTCTCTTGATTTCACCCTCTATGGCTTCGGCGCTTAGAGATTGCTTTTCAAGCGCCATATGAGTACTCGCTTCGGTCACCAAAGCCTTTGCTTTATTTCTAGCACGTTTCACCATAACTTCCTCAATATTCGTATCGACGGGGATGATTGCATAAACGAACTTACACCCCATGCCCTCTGCCAATGTGTTCATTGATTGGATAGTGGCACGTCCATTCTTTTCTGATCGTTCGATTGACGATACGGTTGAGCGTGTTTTATTTACACGATTTCCGAGGTCAGCAAGTGACATCCCCAAGGCATTACGCACAGTGGCGATCCAGCCCTCCTTTGGTTGTTTAAGATCTCTCACCTTAACAATAGCGGCCTCATTCACTATGGACTGATATTGCTTTCTTACTGTATTTTTTAGACTCATTTTACTATTACAATCTGACGTCATATCAATATATGTATCATCATAATGTTGCATATAAATGTCTTATGTCAAGTTTAAATAATACAGAATAGTTTTAATCGTATGATTAAAATGATACAAAATTAGTAACGCTCACAGTCTGTTTGAGGGGTAGTTATATACGTCAAGGACTTTTCCGCGAGTTAGTCGGGTGGACTTTCAAGGCCTGCTGCTTAGGCTCTTAAGGTGACTTGGTAATCAACTAAGAATCATAAGATAACCTAGTTACGGCGTATTTAATTCATCTAGGCGTGCATCAATTTGCGATATCAAGTCTATGTAGTGGGCGTCTAAATCAACCACCACATTCCGAATATCGTTGACCAAAGCAGACCTGTAGATAATGAGGTTGGCAAATTCTCGAGACTTTAAGGCGCTTATATCTCCGCGGTTTAAGTCAGGGTCAAACATTCCGTCAGCACCAGCATTCACGTCTCGATCAGGGAAAGGTCGAAAGATGCCACGCAAGTCAAAATTGGTAATTAAGAATGGATCGCCGAAAGAATAAAATGTTTCAAACACATTTTTATAGTTGGTTCGATAGAGATTTAACATTGTGTCCAATTCAAGCAACTTACGTCTGAGCTCAGCACTGCCTAATTGACTTAGCTTGCCTGAACTCTTGAGTTCCTCAAGCGTAGGCACTTCTGGTTCAGCGTAACCAAAACGCCACATGCCTTACCAGACGAGTTGATCCAACTCTTCCAGCGACAGATCAGTAACCTTTCCATCAACTTAATCGGCCAGAGCTCTTCTCGCCTCTTGATCTTCATCAATGAGCTTTAGCTGCCTAAGCAATTCCGGCCGAGTCACTTCTAAATCAACTTTTAACGCCTGTAGAGTCTGAGCTTCTTGCACATCGCGCGCTCGGTCTTCGTTCCAGCTAGTGATCTGAAAAGCGATAAGAATGCCGACGACCACAATCACAAAATCGAGCGTAACAGCAAACCAGTTTTGGTCTTTTACGTGTTGGGTGATTGAGCGAAGTAGCATTAGCGTATCTCTTGGAGTCGGTATCTAAGCAACTCGATTAACGCTTGAGTGTCGGCTTCTAGGGCAACGATTCGCTCGATTGAGGCGCGTATATTGTATACCCGATTACTCAGTAACCCTTCGAACCTCTTAGACGAGAACAAGTCCTGAAATTCGCTTGTGAGTTTGCTCGGTGAATCGTGCACACTGAATTGGCCTAAATATTGGTCAATATTGGGCCAGGCCAAGTAGTCATACGTGAAACCTAGTATCAGCTCTTCGCCATGCATCCGCTCGATATCTTCCCATTCAATAAGCACTTGCGCTTGTGCCTGCCATTGGCTGAGTCGACTTTGAATCTCTGCTGATTGAATAAGTTTGATATCACCCGAAGCCATATGTGAATTAGTAACGCCGAGCGCAGGTATAAACTTGGGATTAGTTAAGCAGTTCACGAGTGGAAGAGCAATATTTTCATCACTAATGTTCGGGTCGGGTTTTGGTGCGATCAAACTTAATAGATAAGCTGTGCCCGTCACCGCACTTTCGCTTATGTCTCGGTCGGCAGCCAGCAATTCAAGGTTCTCTTGATACTCATCTATGAGTCTTTCAAGAATTGTCACTTCCGCGAGTCGATCATTACGGTCTGCATTCCACTCGGTTAACTGAAAACCAGCGAAGATACCAAAGACCACAATAAAAAAATCTATGGCAACCGCAAACCAGTTTTCTTGTTCAACACGAGTTTTTATACGACGGTAAAACATAGTTTTATGAACGGTTATAGAGCACGGATTATCAATTTGGACTGTATTTAAAACACAACAAACCAAGTTTAGCACGCCAATCGCTTTCTGCACCTTAAGCCACGGCCAAACAAGAAACAGGCAAAAATGGTGCTAATAACGATCAAACGTCTAGCAAAAATCAACCATAAACGCAAATCAGAATGTATCTCAATTACCTATACGTTTGATATAAAGAGTGTTACCGTAATCTCACGTTGTACATGCAAACACAGCGCGAATCTCAAATAAAATAAAACAACACGAGGACACAATAATGGGTGCATCAAAAATTTTACTTATTCTAGTAGTACTGATTTCGGTCGTTTCTGCCTTTATGGCAATACCCGAACTCGCCGCCATCGCTGGCATCGTCGGTTTGATCTACGGTGTCATTGCGGTTGAAGATGATCGTCGCGTTTACTTTTTAGTTATGGCTGTAGCCTTAGCTACTGGTGCAGGCGCATTAGGCGGCATTCCAGTCGCTGGTGAGTACCTAACAAGCATGCTGACTACATTAAGTGCTTTTGCAAGTGCTGGTGCTATCGGTGTTATTGGTAAAGGCATTGCCGACCGATTGATGTAATAGTGACTCAGTAAGATCAAGATTTTTTTCTTGATATAGAAAGGCCCGTTTTTAACGGGCCTTTTTTATTGCTTGAGTAGCTGATTTAACAGGATGCTCATTTGTAACTTAACAAATTGCATTTGCGCCGCATTCTCTTCATCAAAGTATGACTATTCACTGTCGACACAAGCCCTAGAGTACACACCTGCCGTCGCCAATGATTAGAAAATTCATTTATGAAAGCAGGTGGTTCAAGTTTAAAAGCACTAGTGGGTGTCTATGTAAGTCGTCAGGTCAGCAATTATTTTATCAGGCTGACCCTCTTGCTTTTTCATCGCAAGCGTAACTAATGAAACAGTGCTTAGCCAAAAATTTAAAGTTAACTCAACACGAGGATTCTGAGTTAACGCATCGAACGTTTCTTTAACATTCGCCAAGTTTTTGGGTGGCGGACAATCGGCAATTAGAGTTTGATTTCGACCATTAAAACTAAAGCAATATGCCCACATATGCTCTTGCATGTGCGCCGGAATAATCGAACGCACTAACTCTCTATACTCAGGTAGTTCAGCATTTATAAGTGTCGTTTGCACGAACAAGTCATGGTAGATACTAAGCTTGTCGCGCAGGTTAATGTCACGCGGAAAACCTTCGCGTTTCATTTCTTCGTACGCGGTGTTATTCAGGCGGCCATCAATCCATTTAGATGCATGAAAGAATGCTGCTACTTCTAGCCAACAGTCGCTTGCACATTGCTTAGTAGCAATAGTGCTTAATGCGTCGTAGCCAAATCGAGTGACTGTACGCAAAGCACTCTCGGCATCACCAATATCGATAATATTTCTCTTAATATCCTCACGCACTGCTTCTAGATGTTTAATCTCGCGCGCATCTACGGCTCGGCTTTCTCGCCACTGGTCTAATTGCAGAGCAATAAGCACACCAGAGATAACCATCACAAACTCAATAATAATAACGGCCCAATCTTGTCGGCGCAGTGCGTTGGCAATACGGTGTAGAAACATTGTCTATATCCACTATCAATAAACTTTACAGCTTTAGTTTAGCAGACTAGATACTTGCTTGAACGAACAAATGTTGTGGCGTAAAGATCAGGTTAACTGTCCGCAATCCCATTAGAAATATTATTAAAACTAGTAGGCACCTACCTGTTTACTCAGCTAAGAAGTATGCAAAAATCATACTCGTAATAAAGTCCACACTCCAATTGCGATAAAGCCTATTCCTGCGGCGATTTGTAAGTACTTTGGATCCATCGTTTCTGCCAACACGCTACCTGCGAGAACGCCCAAAGCTGACGCCACAATCAGCGCTGCTGATGCTGCGAAGAACACGGTGTATTTGCTTACCTCTTTATCGGCCGCAAACAGCATAGTTGCGAGTTGGGTTTTGTCGCCCAGTTCTGCAATAAATACGGAAGCGAAGATTGTGAGAAATATTTTCCAGTCCATTGTGTTAATCCTTGCTTATACTTGGCTCTGTTATCAATTAATTTCTCTTAGACCACTCTGAGTTGCCGTCGATATCAATGATGTGTTTAAGGTAACGATTTGCGATACTAACCGCATCAAATTTGTATTGCCATAAGTTTTTCTTACAAAATGTGGTGTCGGCTAAAGGCCCACATTTTGTTAATGATGTGAACCGCTATCGTCTTCGCCACGCGCTGTGAGAATCTGATAGTGCTCGGTCGCCAAGTTAGGCAACTTATTGATGAACGCCACCATCGCCCATATTCGGGCATCATCATGAGTGGGTCCCCATGCGGGCATTCCACTGGCTTTAATGCCATGCTTGATGATACAAAAGTCACGCTGTGCAGACTCCAAATCGGCCAAACCTAACGTGCGGTCTTTCGCTAGATTCGGCGGCGTTGGATATAGCCCAATACTCATATCACTTTGTTCAACCCCAGGCTTTAAATGGCAAGTTGCACACATCTCGTTGTAGTCGGGTCCACCAGCCAAGAGTAGATCTGGATTGGAAAGATCAGGTACCTTAACTGAAGACGATGCGCGAGCAATAGATTGCTCACGCACGGTTTCCAACAAAGCATAAGTTAACTTATTGTGCTGAGTATCGGCACCGACAGGGTATAGCCCCGAATAAATAAATGCCGCACCCAGAAAAGCAAAGGTAAAACCCGCCCACAAAACACTCTTAATGATTTTCACTCGTGCCCGCGTCGTGTGCTTCGTTATGCTCTTCTGATTTAGCATCAACTTCTGCATCAACTTCTGCATCGTCAGCCATCATCTCGCAATGCCCCATTTTTTCGTGCTCCATGGTGCACTGCATAGGCTTTGGATCTGCTTTCGCATGCGGTTTAGATTCTGCTTGCGCTTCTTCATGGTGTTCCATCTGCATTTTAGATTCACACTTTTTTTGCATAGCGAGCATTACAGGGTCGCTCGCATCAAGCTTTGTATCGTGCATTGCCGCGCAATCTGGTTTTTCTGCGTCGGCTTTATGCATGCTTGGATCGTGTGCAAATGCGTTAGTGCTTAAAGCAAAAATTAGGGTAACGATTGATAGAATATATTTCATATTGTGCTCCGTAGATTGATGGCTATTTATTCAATGGCCAATTGATTGTTCTAGTAAAACGACTCTTCGCCTGCTGCTTAAAACCAAGAATGCACGCCAAACATTAACTCAACGCTACCGCTTTTATTGCCTTCACTTTTTTCGATTCGGCGCGTATTGCCAAAAGTCTGTGACCCGGTTAAACCCACAAACGGTTGGAATTTACGATTACCATTATGTTCGTACCCTAACCTTAGACCAAACTCGATTTCGGCTAAACCAGAACCTTCACCATAATCTAGATTAGTCCGGCCATTAGCCACAATTTCCATCTCAGGAGTGAGCACCCATTCTTGAGTAAGCATTATTTCGCGCTCGAGTTCGATTAAAAGCTGGCTACTGGACTCTTCGCCAACAAATACTCGTGCATCTACTTCTACAAAGTAGGGTGCGGTGCCTATATAACCATACGAGATCCAATTGCGCGCTTTAGCCTGCCCATCTGTGTGGTGAGCTAAATCAGGGCCGTCCGGCTTAATATCATGGCGAACACCAAACTGCTGATCCCAGGTGGTGTAGACGGCTCGGCTGTATACAAATTCGATGTTGGCTTCTTCTACTTCGCTATCTGCATATTCACCTGAGGTCTTGACCCAGAACTTATAGAGGTCACGCCCCACCCACGCATCTACATCCCATTCGACTACGCCATCTTCTTTGTTTGGCAAGTATTCAAAATCGGTCATCACTTTGGTCAACAATGGGTCATCGTCGTCCATCGCCATCACTGGTTGTGCTGCGGCAAAGGTGACGCCAAAAAACAGACTGACAATTCTTAGCTTTATCATGACACCTGCACCTCGCGAAACATCCCTGACATGTGATACATCAAGTGGCAGTGGTAAGCCCACCGTCCCATAGCGTCGGCTGTGACTAAGTAACTCACCTTAGAGCCAGGCTGCACGATAACGGTGTGCTTACGCGGAATATAGTTACCATCGCCTGTTTCAAGATCACTCCACATACCGTGTAGGTGCATAGGGTGATTCATCATAGTGTTGTTGACTAAGGTAATACGAACTCGCTCGCCATACTTAAGTTTGAGTGGGTCGGCTTGAGAACCTTTGATACCGTCGATCGACCACATATAGCGACTCATATTGCCCGTTAAGTGCAATTCGATTTCGCGGCTTGGCTCTCTTGGATCAGGGGTTTTGTTTAGATTGAACAACTCAGCATAGGTTAAAACCTTACGTCCGTTGTCGCGTAAACCCACACCTGGATCATCAAGTCGATACTGCGCTCCTTGCGCTAACATATCGATTTTTGGCCCTACCTTTAAATGGTCAAAATTGGCTGGGATTGCGGTTCCGTAACCAGCAGCTCCAGTAGCGAACTCTTGAATGATCTTAGGCATTTCACAATGCCCCATATCGGCGTGTTCTTGAGTACACGATGAGTCAACGCTCATGGCCATTGGCGCCGGCATTTCGCAGTGCCCCATGTCAGCGTGTTCTTGGGTACACGACGAGTCGCTGCTCATTGCCATTGCGGATGGCATTTCGCAGTGCCCCATATCGGCATGTTCTTGTGTACAGCCACCGTCCATGCCCATTTCGCCGTGGTTCATAGCTCCGTGGTCCGTTCGGACCGAACTCATCCCCATATCAGCGTGACTCAAGATAGGCTGCTCATCCATCTCAGGAATCTGCGCAACCAAGCTGGCATCTGGAGTAAGTGTTCCTCGCGCATAACCTGAACGATCAATTGCCTGGCAAAATAGGGTATAGGCTTGTTCGCTACTGGGCTCAACAATTACGTCGTAGGTTTCTGCCACGCCTATACGAAACTCGTCTACTGTTACAGGCTGAACATATTGCCCGTCTGAAGCCACCACGGTCATCTTTACACCCGGAATGCGTACATCAAAAAAGGTCATCGCCGCTGCATTAATAACTCGAAGCAATATTTTCTCGCCCTTTTTGAACTCACCCACCCATCCATCCGCGGGTGCTTTACCGTTCATTAAGTAGGTATAGGTACGACCTGTGACATCGGATATATCAGAATCAGACATCAACATGGTGTTCCACATCGCACGGTCTTTAAGCGTTGCGTCTAAGCCCTTTTGTTTAACGTCGCGATTAAAGTCCGCCAAGGTGCGCTCATCGGTATTGTAGATGTGCGGCATCTTTTTCAAATTGGCATAAACATCGTGCGTATCTTCATCACTCCAATCAGAGAGCACAACCACGTAGTCTCGATCGTAGCTATACGGAGCAGGCTCTTTAGGCTCAACAACGATGGCGCCGTACATACCCACTTGCTCTTGAAAACCCGAATGGCTGTGATACCAATAGGTACCGCTTTGGTTTACGTCAAATTCGTACTTAAAGGTTTCGCCGGGCTTTATACCCGGAAAACTAATGTGCGGTACACCGTCCATATTGGCAGGCAAAATAATACCGTGCCAGTGTATGGAGCTATCCATTGCCATATTGTTGCGCACGTTAAGCGTGACGCGATCGCCTTCTTTCCAACGTAATACTGGCGCAGGCACTGACCCATTAATCGCCATTGCCTGGCGGTTTTGGCCAGTAAAGTTAACCGGCATATGGCCGATGTCTAAATTAAAGTGGTTACCGCTAAGGCTGTTTTGCCCTGCTGCAGGTCGCGTAAGCAGCTCGGCTGCTTTAGCGTAACCGTTAGAACTGAGTAAGCCTGCAGCGGTAGCCGAGGCTAAGCCTGTTACAAAACGACGTCGAGAATTACAAAAATTGGTGGTCATTAGACCCTCCTAACAAAAATGAGTTATTAAAAAACTATTTGAACTGTTAGGAATTCTTAGGGGGCTGCTTCTCTAACCGTGGGTCCGGACTATGGAACTCAAGATCAATAAACGCGATTACTGCGTTTACTTGAGTGTTGGGCACATTAAGCGCGATGTTGTTGGCAATTACATTGCTGATTGCTGAGCAAAACACCTTACATGCGCTGACGGCTGAGTCGGTCTTAAGACTAGTCGAGACCTCTGAGTTCATTTGCTGGCAATGCGCCATAGAGTCGGACGCAGGCACTGAATTGGATTCAGTCGTTATTTGACCGGCACTCACTGGATCAACCGAAGGAAACGCATGCACAGCGGCAATACTCGACACGGCTAGGTAGCAGAGTAGCGAGAATCTTGCAGCTAAGTGAATAAACGTTGTTTTCATTGGTTTGATAATACAAGTTAAAGCTAAGTCTAAGTCAAGCCTGTACACGATTTCACGCGTGAGTTTAATGATAGTTGGGTCATGGTTTTGTTTAAACCGAGCTGTTTATTGGCTCAAGGCTGTTTATTGGCTCAAGGCTGTTTATTGGCTCAAGGCTGTTTATTGGCTCAAGGCTATTTTATTGGCTCAAGGCTATTTTATTGGCTCAAGGCTGTTCATTGGCTCAGGGCTGTTTAATCCCCTCCATTATCGGACAGTCTTCCTCGACCCCGCTTGCTTTGCAGGCGTTAAGCATTTTGCTCAAGTCCTTTTTCAGATGTTTTAGATCAGCTAGCCCTTCTTCCACTTCGAGCAATTTATCTTGCACGAGCCTTTGAACTTGAGGCTTTTCTGTAATCGGTGCTTTGTCCAATTCGATAAGCGTTCTGATCTCCTCCAACGTGAAATGCATTCGCTTTGCACGTTTTATAAAACGCACTCGCTCAATCTCGCGGTCTCCGTAGTTTCGTCTTCCACCCGCACTTTTGTCTACTAGTGGAAGCAATCCGATTTTTTCGTAATAACGTAAAGTGTGCGTACTTACGCCCAGTAGTTTTGCAACCTCGCCTATCGAACTCATTGACTGCACCTCGTTACATTTTTATTCACCAAAGCCTACACCTTTACTCTACGACCAACACGCCTTTATACATTTTCATTTGGCAATGAAATTCATATTCGCCAGCAGACATCTCTGGCAGCCTGATAGTTGTAGTTTGATTCACTATTAGTGTTTCGGCGATATCAAACTGCGGTATCAATAGCATTTCGGCACACGGCGATGCGTCTTTACGTAAAAACTTTAGCGCGTGTTGCTCACCCGTCTTTAACTTGATACGAGACGGCGAGTAATTACCATTCTCTACAACAACTGAGAAGCCGGCCTCGCTCTGTTCTACGGCTTTTGGTTTGTACAACCAAAACCACCATACTATTAAAACTATTAACAACGCTCCTGCTAGATTCACAATTAACATCTTTCTTCCTCATTCTGTTTTCTAATCTTCCTTAAATTCTATTCGGTGCGCTACGAAGGCTTAAACCAGCGTAACCTATTTGCATTACTGACCACTGTTAGCGATGACAACGCCATAGCTGCGCCGGCGATTATAGGGCTTAGTAGAATGCCGAAAAATGGATACAAAATACCCGCCGCTATCGGTACGCCTGCTGCGTTATAAACAAACGCACCAAAGAGGTTTTGCTTAACATTGCTTAACGTCGCCTTGCTCACCGATATCGCATCGGCTAGCCCGTGCAGCGACCCTCGCATAAGGGTTATGTCTGCACTCTCGATCGCCACGTCAGTTCCAGTGCCTATGGCAAAACCCACGTCCGCTCTAGCTAATGCAGGGGCGTCGTTTATTCCATCGCCGGTCATACCAACTACTTCGCCAGATTGCTGCAGCTCAATTACCTTTGCGGTTTTGTCTTGGGGCAGCACTTCTGCAAAAAATTCACCTATACCCACCTTTTTAGCTACCGCTTCGGCTGTGGCGCGGTTATCTCCCGTAAGCATAACAATACGAATGCCTTTGGCTTGAAGTCGCTTAATTGCGCTTACCGAATCCTCTTTGATTGGATCGGCTACTGCGATTATTCCAAGAAGCTCTGAATTAGCCGCTAGATACATAGGCGTTTTAGCCTGAGCGGCTAGGTCTTGCGCGTGTGTTATATAGCCGCTGATGTCCACTCCTTGCGCTTTCATTAAACGTTCATTACCAAGATAAACACGAGAGCCATTAACATCGCCCTCAATACCGTGCCCAGTAATAGCATTAAAATTGCTAACGACATCTGCCTCAACACCTTTATCAGTAGCGCTTTGCACTATAGCCATCGCCAAAGGATGTTCTGACCCCGACTCTAAGCTGGCAGACAATTGCAGAATCTGAGTCTCGCTTTGGGCATTAGCGACCACCACATCGGTCACCTTAGGTTCGCCCAATGTAATGGTGCCTGTTTTGTCTAACACCATAGTAGTGATCTTAGATGCGGTTTGCAGTGCCTCGCCATTGCGAATAAGCACACCTGCTTCGGCCGCCTTGCCCACACCCACCATAACCGACATGGGTGTAGCCAAGCCCAGAGCACATGGGCAAGCAATAATCAGGATAGTGGTCGCAGAGACTAAGGCAAACGCGACTGTAGGCTCTGGCCCAAAGTTCAACCAAAGCAAGGCGCTTACTACAGCAATGATCATGATGGCTGGAACGAAGTACGCCGAGATAACGTCTGCCAGGCGACCAATAGGTGGCTTAGAATTCTGGGCGTGTTTGACCATGTCGATAATGCGCGCTAACGCGGTGTCCTTACCCACCCGCGTTGCGCTAAATATAATCGACCCTGTTTTGTTTATAGTGCCGGCGGCAACAGAATCACCTATGCGTTTCTCTACTGGCATAGGTTCGCCAGTAAGCATCGATTCGTCGATGCTCGTTGTGCCCTCGTCTACTTGTCCATCTACCGGGATCTTTTCGCCTGGGCGTATCCGTATTCGGTCATTCAACTCAACATCTTCGATTGCTATATCAAGCTCTTTGCCGTCGCGGATCACGCGCGCTGTTTTAGCCTGTAGTCCGATCAAACGTTTAATGGCATCTGAGGTGCGCCCACGCGCTCTTACCTCTAAGGCTAGACCTAGATTGATCAAGCCAATGATCATTGCGGTTGCTTCAAAATAGACGTGGCGTGCCATTAGTGGCAGCGCATCGGGCAGCAAAACGACAAGCATCGAATACAACCACGCTGTACCCGTACCCAGCATAATTAGCGTATCCATGTTTGCGTTGTGTGACAGTAACGACTTAAACCCGCCCACGTAGAAATGCCGACCGGACGTTGCCATAATTGCAAAGGTCGCAACACCTACTATTAGCCAAGCAATGCGTTCGGCATTAGTAGTGACCGACATATCACCAATAAACAAACCGTACACCATTAGCGGAACACCCAAGCCAAGCGCTATGGCCGTGTCGCGTAATAGCTTATTGTAGTAAGCGTGGTCGGCGGCGTCTTTTTCGTTTATTACGTGTTCGTCGGACTTTTCCGTGGCGCTAGTTGCGTTGTAGCCAGACGCCTTTATTGCATCGATCAGGTCACTTTCGTCAACGTTTCCATAAACAGTCGCCATACTCTGTGGCAAATTCATTTGTGCGTCCGTAACCCCAGACACACCGTTTAATGCCTTTTCGATTTTACCTACGCAGCTTGCGCAGCTCGCACCGCCTACCAACAGATGATGGCGCTTGATACTAGATTGCGGTGTTTTAGTGTTTGATGGTGTCATCGGCCATTCCTCTAAAGCGATGTGTAATAGCATGAACAGGTCTCTGAACATGCTCGCTTAAACCTATCGTACAACTTAGAGCCAACTCTAGGTCAAGCTTTGTGTAGCAATTAATGTACTGTGATTAACCTAGACCTTAAAATCCACTTACGGTCTAATAAAACCTTCGATCTGGGTCGCTAAACACAGCCTACATCCAAAACCTCTACACCTTTTTTTCAGAGCCTCGGAGCACAGCGTTGAAAGCCAACCGGCGCGCCTATTTGTGTTATTTGTATGACGGCCTTTTCAAATTTGTGACGGCAACTGTATAGTTCGCGTTGACATCGTGCGCGAAGAAATAAATATCGAACCAAATCAACCAATCGAATCATTTTGTTATGAATAAGAACGAACTTGCAATGAATTATCTCAAGGGGAATGGTGTTGAGCTAGGTGCTCTGCATAACCCTATGGTTACAAATAAGGAATTATCGAACGTTGTATACGCCGATAAGTTGCCAAGGGAAGAGGCGATTATTGCATTTCCAGAACTCGAATCAGTTGTGAATGACATTGTTGAAACTGACCTAATTGTCGATTTGGATCAAGACTCCCTTACGTTTTTGGCAGAAAGAGAATTCGATTTTGTTATTGCAAACCGCGTTATTGAACATTTGGTAAACCCCATTATTTTTTTAGAGAAACTGAACGCCAATATGAAAGCGGGCGCTTTGCTCTTTCTAACGGTTCCTAATAAGGACTATACCCATGACGTTAATAGAAAATTAACCCGATATAGTCACTTGAGAATTGAGCGGTTTTTAAAAACTAAAAGACTCAGTAATAGTCACGTTAGAGACTATTTGAAGAACAAGTTGCCGGTGGAAAACGTACACCCACAAACAGTTAAATATTTTGAAAAGCACGGGCTTCCTTTAAGCTATTACAACGGCAATAAGATACCGCTCAACCCTTTGAAGAGGCGTAAACTTTTTGGTTACCAACGATCTCGCTCTATACATGTGCACGTTTGGAACAGAGAAACATTTGATTTCTTCTTGAGAAGAAGCATAGATCTTTATTCTCTAAAGTTTTCGATAGTCGAATACCTGCCTGCCGAATCCTCTCCAGGGGAGATGATTTATTTGCTAAAAAAGGAAAGTTAACACTAAATGCAATAAGCAAGTCTCTTTGACCTAGGAACACAACATTGAAAGCCAGCCGACTCTCACAAAAACTGCATAAATGGCTGGGTCTTATTGTGGGTGTCCAATTGCTGATATGGACGGTCAGTGGTTTTTATATGGTCTTGATGGATATAGATATGATTCATGGCGACCACCTTGTTGCAGAACAAGATAATGGCATTGATTTATCTCCTGAAATTCAAAAAGTATTGAATAGTGTTGTAAGCACCAGTCCTAAGGCGACCTCTATTACTTTGACCCGTTTGATGGGTCGCCCAAGTATTTTAGTAAAGCAGCCTTACCAGACGGAGGTATTCGATGCACATACGGGCGAGCTCATACCGGCTGTAGACGAGGCCCAAGCAAACCAACTTGCGACCAGTTATTACACAGGCTCCTCTGCGATTGCATCAACCACGCTACTCACTAAAAATCCACCGAGCGAAATTGGCGGTCGCGCCCTGCCATTATGGAGAGTGAATTTTGATGATGCATGGGGTACTACCTTTTATATATCACCCATTACTGGCGAGCTTTCGACTCGCCGACATACCTTGTGGCGGGTGTTCGATTTTGTGTGGATGCTGCACATAATGGATTACGATGAGCGCGAGAACGTTAACAATAAAATTCTACGTACTGTGAGTATTCTTGCGTTATTGCTCGTGCTTACTGGGATTTGGTATTTGTACTTCAGGCTTGATGTGCGCGGGTGGTTGCGGAGGTCTTCATCATGACCATTAGGACTTTGCATAAATGGTTAAGCATCATCATTGGCATCCAAGTTTTAATCTGGGTATTGAGTGGCTCTATCATTAGCCTGCTGGACCAAGATACGGTGCAGGGTAGAAGCACCTACAACGCTATGCCTCCTGTATCGGCCATTGGTGCTTCGCCAGTACTGTTCGACATTACAGAATTAGCTTTACCCGCGAATACCGAATTGCAGTCGGTGCGACTCGCACGCGTTGGCAACAAGCTTAACTACTTATTAGACAGCTCTGTTGGCACGTTAGTTTTTAATGCCTATACCGGCGAAGCGTTTGGCGTTAGCGAAGCACAAGCTCAGCAAACAGCCCTAAAAAGTTATAAAGGCACCGGGAACTGGGTGAGCAATGAATATTTTGCGAAGGGCTCAGAGGAATTAGTCGCCAAGCACGGTCATACGCCGCAATGGCGAATTGAGTTTGACGACTCTATTAACACGCGAGTATTTGTTTCAGGCATCGACGGACGAGTGTTAGCGCACAGAAACTGTTATTCGCAAATAGTCGACTTTCTACTCATGCTGCATTTTATGGACTATGCCGACGAGCACAGCTTTAACAATTTGCAGGTAAGAGTCGTTGCGTTTGCTGCATTGTGGTTGGCCATTTCTGGACTGTTGCTCGTGCAAAGTAGCTTTAGCCGACGCGACTTTGGCTTAAAAACAAGAACTAAGCATTAAGCCCTGCAACATATCCTGACGACCAAGCCCACTGGAAATTGAAGCCGCCAAGATGGCCGGTAACATCAACCACTTCGCCGATAAAGTACAAGCCTTTGTGTTCTAAGCATTCCATTGTTTTAGAGGACAAATGTTTTGTGTGCACGCCGCCTAGAGTGACTTCGGCCTTGCGATACCCTTCGGTGCCTGATGGCTTTACGTGCCATGCCTTTAACCGTTCGGCCAGCTCTTGTAACAGCGCGTCTTTACACTCACCTATTATCTGATGACTAAGTTGTGACCACCACTCTTGTAGCAGTGCTTTGACTAACGCGTTAGGTAATAGCTGATTAAGCACTGTATTAACGTGTGCTTTAGGCTGGTCGGCTTTGCTGCTTATTAAGGTGCCTAGGAGCTCTTCTAAAGTCTTGTTCGGCAATAGGTCAATCTCTACTTGTTGCCCCAGCTTCCAGTAATTTGAAATCTGCAAAATGGCTGGGCCACTAAGACCGCGATGCGTAAACAGCATGTCTTCGGCAAAGCTACGACCCGGCACAGTCACCCTTATGGGTACTGACAGACCTGACAAAGAACTGGATAATTCTTTTAACGCGCCTTCTAAGGTGAACGGTACCAGCGACGGCACCTTGTTAACCACCGTTAGCCCAAACTGTTGGGCTAGATAATAACCAAACCCGGTTGCACCGCCTAAGGTTGGAATAGACAACCCGCCTGTTGCCACAACGAGGCTCGCGGCATTAAACACGCCTGCGCTGCTCTGCAGCTTATACAGCGATGTCGGTTGCTCGACTGAGCTGACCTCAGTATTGAGTAAAATATTAACACCCACTTGTTGACACTCGGCCACTAGCATTGCCAAGATGTCTTTTGCTGAGTCATCACAAAACAGCTGGCCTAGTGTTTTCTCGTGGTACGCAATACCGTGCTTAGCGACTAAGCCAATAAAGTCCCATTGGCCGTATTGCGCCAACGCCGATTTAAAAAAATGAGGGTTTTGGGAAATAAAGTTGTCGGGCGTTACATCTAGGTTAGTAAAATTACAGCGTCCGCCGCCCGACATAAGAATTTTTTTACCCAACTTATTGGAACATTCGATTACCAATACTTGTTTTCCACGCGCGCCAGCCGTCATCGCCGCCATAAGCCCGGCCGCACCGCCGCCTAAAACGATAACGTCGTATTGCTTTGGAGCGAGTGGTTTAGACATGCGGTATTTTTGTTAGATGTTTGACTATTGAATTGTAATTGAATTAGCGGCTAAAGGTTAGTTTCGTGTGCGTATACACCATCTGCGGTATGTTGGTTTTTAGCTGGATGAGTAAGATTGAGTTAAAACTTAACTCACTCGGAAGCACGCCCAATGATCATTCGAAGTTTTGTCGTTTTCTTCTTATCTGTTACAGCCTCTTTTGCTGCTCAGATCACTCTAACCACAGATCCAGATACTGCAGGCTGCAATCTAGACGCCGCCGTTTTTAGCGTACTAGAAGGCGCGAATCGCGAAGGCTGTATAGCCATTGGCGCTTACGGTACCGACGACACTATTTTGGTTCCTGCAAGCATTCCGCAAAGCTATACCGCTCCTGCCGACTCGTTCGGCAACCCAGGCAATGCTGTACCTGCTATAGACAAGACTCTTGTTGTAAAAGGAATCGGAGGTCGAGCAATTATTAGCCGATCTGTAGGTAGCACTGACAATTTCCGCTTTTTTGAAATTGATAAAACAGGCGGCACGCCACTGGTTCGTTTTGAGAATCTTCGCTTTGAAGGCGGGTTCTCGGGTGGGCAAGGTGGAGCTATTTATTCTGATGATGCCGATATAGAGATTGTGAATTGCGAGTTTGTTCAAAACCAAACGAGTAACGCTAGCAATGGCGGCGCAGTGTACGTTCGGCTCGGATCGTTAAGCATAACAGGCTCTAAGTTCGAGCAAAATGCTGTTAATTTTGACGTCGGAAGCCTTACACCCGCGGGTGGCGCACTTAGTGTATTTGCGACTGATGTAAACATTGAAGAAACTCTTTTCATTGGTAATTCTGGAAACAACGACGATAGTCTTTTCAACGTTGGGCTGGCTGGTGCAATACAAGCAGAAGGCACGATAGGCACCCCATCTTCCGTTACTATCGCGCGATCTGTATTCCAAGACAATCTTGCAAGCGGCGTTGGTAGCGGCATTGGCGCTGCAATTATGCTGAGCGGCAATACTGCCTTAAACGTTTTTGATTCTACGTTTGTCGGCAATAGTGCAGGCACATCGGCTGCTGGAAACGGCGGTGCTATTGCTGTTTTCACCTCAACAGGAAACGATATTTTATTGGTAAATACAACCATATCGGGCAACACTGGTCGCCGAGGCGGGGGAATTGACATAAAGAGCTCGTCTGTATCTGACAACGATGAGAACACTCCGAACAATAGCCTGTTGATCATCAATTCGATCATCAGCGGTAACGAAGGAAGCGTTGCTTCTGAGTTCTCGTTTACAGACTGGCAGGCCGCCGACAGCTTGGTGGTGGTAAACTCGCTGATTGGTGACGACAGCGAAAACCGAGCTGATTCCATACGGATTCACAACAGTGACACCTCTGGTGTTAACAACGCTTTGGAATCAGGATCAACACAGTTGCTTATGTCTGACGAAGACAACATTGCCCTTGATGCTTTCTTACAACCTTTAGAAGCTTCAGGCACAGTAAAGGCACACTTGCCAGTTATTCCAATGGGGCTAGCGCATGACAGCGGCATAGAACTGTTTACGGTATTTGTCGGAGGCGGCTCTAAAACAGTTTACCCAGGCTGTAGAGGAACAGGGCTTGAAACCATTGCGACTGGTGACCCGGACCCTGCGTATAGAAACGACCAATTGGGTACCAGTCGTCCTAAAGGCGCCCAGTGCGACATAGGGTCGATTGAGCTTGATCCAGACGCAGACCAATTTTGTTGGACTCTCGTAACGAGCAATAACAAAGTGATAGCACCCTGTTTGTAGCCTAATGCCCCATTCTTATAGCCGAGCACTAATCTACTTGGCTATAGCGCTCACCTAACATGGGTATAATGCGTTTAGCGAAAACTACAACAAACGCTAATACCCAAAAACTATGAAGCTATCCTTACGCCTTGCGTTAGCCCTTGCGGTTACTGCATTACTCGTTTCTTTGCCGTCGTTCTCAGTTGAGGACCGGCATGTTGAATACCCTACTTATAGCGCACACGCTAACGGAATTAGTATTGCGTACCAAGACTTTGATGTCGCAGATGGTGTAGCAGAAAAAGGCACTATTCTTTTGGTGATGGGCTTAGGGGCACAGCTCGTTAATTGGAATGACGATCTTGTTTTGGCTTTGGCTGACGAAGGGTATCGCGTAATCCGTTTTGATAATCGCGACGCAGGTTGGTCAGAAAAATTTTACGACGCACCTACGCCCGGCCTATTCACCGGCATTCGCTTTAAGCTAGGGTGGTCTTTGAGCTCGCCTTACAAGCTTGATGATATGGCGGCGGACGCCATTGGCTTAGTTGACGCATTGGGTATAGATAAGGTGCACGTTGTTGGCGCTTCGATGGGCGGAATGATTGCGCAGATTATGGCGGCTCGCTACCCAGATAGAGTTGCTACTTTAACGTCGATTATGTCTACAACTGGCGCTGCGCATTTACCTTTGGGCACGGTTGATTTAAATATGTCTAGCGATGCTAAGTCTCGCCAAGAATTAATCGATGGGACCTATAAATTGGTAACTCAATTTGGTGGACGTGCGGCAAACTTAGAATACGATGCAACGTTTAAGCGGTTGGCGCGTTACTACGATCGCTCTCATTACGCTCCAGGCGGGGCGCGTCAGTTCTGGGCGATTCTAGATTCTGGGGATCGTGTAGAGCTGCTTAAAACTGTAAAACAACCAACCCTTGTTATGCATGGTGATGCCGATGCATTGGTGCCGGCATCAGGTGGAGAGCACACGGCGGAGGTCGTTGAAGGGTCTAAGTATGTTGTACTCAAAGGCATGGGCCATCATATAGACGAGGTAGCTCTACCCACCATTATCAAAGAAATCTTAGAAGTAGCCGCACTAGCGCCTAACCAATAACGACCGATGACCTGTAATCAATAATCAATGAACAAGTTCCTGATATTTACAAGCCTACTATTCATGACAACAACCACCCAAGCCAAGCCTACCCTCGAATACAACTTTGGTGAGAGTGACTGCGGACTGTGCGACTGGTTTGTAGTGCTCGATGGCGTTATGGGCGGGCGGTCTAAAGCCGAGTTTGAGCAGACCGAAAACAGCGCTGTTCTGAGCGGCACTATCTCGCTCGACAACAATGGTGGCTTCGCGTCTATACGCACGCCCTTTAGTGGGTTTGACCTGTCTGGGTTTAAGCAAGTAACGATTCGGTACCGTTCAACAGGGCAACAATTTGCAATGAGCTTAAGTAACTATAAGCGTTTTTATAAACCAAAATATAAGCAAGGCTTGCCCAACACCAACAATGAGTGGTCTACGCTTACGCTAAAATTAGATGAGTTTTATAAAGTGCGTTTGGGCACTAAACTTGAAGGCGCACCCAGCCAAGAAGACTTAGCTGAGGTAATTCGGCTGGGGCTCATTTCGGACGAGAAAAAAGCGAGTGCGTTCCAACTTGAGCTTGATTTTATTCGTTTTGAATAGCAACTGACTAGAACGGATTTAGCGTATAGCCTTGCTGCTGCAACAATGCGTGTGCGGTCATCGCAGACAACGACATTTTCACGCCTGGCAATAAATCCTTTGCATCAACGTCTGCGAATGCAGCCGATTGCCCACACAGAGCAATCGTTACGCCTGCCGCCATGAGCTGCTCTAGCAAGTCTTGATTAACATTGGCTTTGCTAAAGCGCTTTTCATAAGCCTCTGGATTTAGCAGCTGCGGACTTGCCTTGCCGTGCACTACTATTGCTACCTCAATGTTAGCTAGCGCAACACCTGCTCGAACATGCATATTAATGAAGCGCGCTACTGAATTAAAACTACGATTTACACCATCGCCTTGGACTTCTTCAAAAATATCGAACGCCACCTTAAAATGTTGCTCTGCGGCATTTTCAATACCGTTTTCAACGGTCGCATTTTCGCCATACTTAGCAAACACAGGGCCACGAGTAAATGCTTCGCCGCCAGCGAAAGACTGAGCACTGATTACCGCAATAATGGCGAAGGCGAGTATTGGAATAGTTTTAAGCACTGGGCTTCTCCTATCTATGGGTAGTACGTTTATTATGTTTGGATAATTACTCAACGCCTAACGCGTCTGGTTTTGAATAAACTCACGCGAGTCTTTCAGTAGCTGTACACGCGATGGTTCGTTTACATACATCATGTGGCCGCCAGTGTAATACTTATAATCAATTTGCTCGGCCTTAATGTCGTGTCTATTAAGCGTATATTCCGCATCAAAGAAAGGCGTTACTAGATCGTAAAAACCAGACGCTACCAGCACACGCATACTCGGATTTAAACGCAATGCCGTAGAGAGGTCATGCGCCGTGTTTACGTATTTTGGTTCCCATTATTGACCTACAGGAGTTAGGTTCCAGTTCCATTGATCAGACAACTCAGGATCAGCTGGCGCTAGGTACAAACGGTCCCAACGCACCTTTAGGTCATCCCGCATGTAACTCATTAGTGCAGATGTATAAGCAGGCGATATTGCTAGGCTTGCTGCGTCACCCGATGGGTCTGCATTAAGGTCGTCCACTTCATCGTACACATAACGCGCATCTAATAGACCAATGGCTAGACCTTTGTCGCGCAACAGCTCTTTAGCAAAGCGAAATCCTTCTACGCGCAAATTAGCGCGTTCGATATATTCTTTAGACAATCCGGTAAAATACGCTAGGCGATCACGCACTTGGTCGCGTGTTGTTTGGTCCAGAGTGTTGCCTTTAAATAATGCCGGCATCAGCTCGTCTGTAGCAAAACTACGCGCCTGCGCAAGAAACTCGTCTCTGTCGGCGGGTACTGGTGACACCTTGCCGTGATACAACGCCGCCGCCATAGTAGGTATATAGGTGATGTAGCTCGTTAGGTTGTCGCGCACGTAGGGGCTTGAACCTGCGTAGTCGAGCGCTTGGGATACAAAGATCAAGCCATTTACGCCCATCTGAAAATCGTCTTGCAACAACTTTGCAACAGCAGCGGCTCTTGTTGTGCCAAAGCTCTCGCCTAAGATAAAGCGTGGCGAATTCCAACGTCCGTTTTGAGTAGTCCAATCACGAATAAATTCGGCCATTGATTGTGCGTCTTCCTTCAAACCCCAAAACTCTTTACCTTCGTGATCGCCAAGCGCTCGCGAATAACCTGTACCCACAGGATCAATAAATACTAAGTCGGTAACATCAAGAATCGAATCACTGGCCGCCTTTACTTCAAACGGGGTTGAGCCCGGATGCTTTGCATCGCTTGGCACTACAACTCGCTTAGGCCCAAACGTACCCATGTGTAACCAAGTTGAAGCAGAGCCTGGGCCACCGTTCCATACAAAAGTTACAGGCCGCTTGCTGCCATCAGGGCTGTCTTTTTGAATGTAGTCAAAACTAAAGATGCTCGCTTTAGGCTCGCCCTTTAAAGTACGCAGGTAGGTTTCGCCAGCCCGCGCAACGTATTTGATGGTTTTACCGTTAAACGAAGCAGAGTGGTTGCTTACAAACGCTGTGGGCTCGGGTATATCAGTTGGCGCCGCCTTAGGTTCTTCTGCCGTAGAGTCGGCCATTACGCCTATAGGCAAAAGTAGGCTTATAGCTAGAAGGAAGGTGAAAGCTGAACGCAGCGAAGTAGCGAAGTAGCGAAGTAGCGAGTGTGATTTGCATAGTGAAATACCAATAATTTTAAAAAAATAAGCATAGTTGCAGTTGAGCAATGGAACAAGCCCCTCTTAAGTTTAGTAAGAAATGGCGTAGTTGTTGACGCGAGAACGCGTTTTAGTACAATTTAGGCTGTTAAAACTATTAGCATTTATTTGTAAATTACTCTTTACACCCGCAAAAATTGCTGTATCGTTCCACTCAGCACTAAAGTTCAGCAAGTTTAGACCCCCGTTATACGTATATTTCCTCAAGCACATCCTTCTAGTTTTAGCAGTTTGTTCCTTCAGAAAGTTTTTACCTGTTCCGAGTTCTTAAATTTTCGCTCCAATTTTTTTAGCTACAACCGCCTTTCGAGGCAAAATTTATTAAAAACTTATTATAGGTATTAAACATGTCTACAAAAACTACTGGAACCGTTAAATGGTTCAACGAAACTAAAGGCTTTGGATTTATCGAACAAGAGTCAGGTCCTGACGTATTCGCACACTACAGTGCAATTCTAGATTCAGGCTTCAAGACTTTGCAAGAAGGCCAAAAAGTTGAGTTTAACTTGACTGAAGGCGCTAAAGGCCCACAAGCTGAAGCAATTGTTGCTCTGTAAATCTTTATAGATTTAGACCAATAAAAAGTTTAAAGGTGTTTGCTTAGCTCATATCTTTAGACTGCTTAAAAAGCCCAATGACTATTTTAGTTGTTGGGCTTTTTTTATGGGTGTTTGGTTTTTAGAAACTCTAATGGCAGAGCAAACTGTCTTAGCAAGTTAGTTGATCCTAATAATCCATGCTAGGGTATTCCTAGGGTTCGGACGTTGTCGGATTTATCTGCGTATTGAAAGAACACCGCTGAACATGCGTTGCTCTCAATTGCTCCGCATCAATTAGACTCAATTTTGGAATAGCGTAATGATTAGAACTAGCTTTCGTCTCTTCGTATTTATATCGGCCGTATCGACGGCATCATTCGCAATTGCGCAAAACAAAGTCGTGATCGTTCCAATGGCAGGTGATGATGTTGCACTGGCTCAAGAGCATTACCGGTATGCGGGATTGGCGGCATTGACGTCACCTGGGTTTTATACGGGATGTAGCTCGCCTTCGTTCAATACGCCCAGCCAAGTAACCCAAGTGGTTCTTGCGGCTCACGGGTCCGCTAGGTGACATGGACACTAGACGTTCGGGTTTCTAAAGACTTTGGGGGTTTTGTATCAATAACTGGTTCAGCTGAATCCTTTAGCTCATCGGACGGCGACGAATCTTCAAACATAGGTACTCACAAAATACTAACGTTGGACCCAGACTCAACTTATCGGTTTGATGTAGCTATGACAAACTTGACTTCACCAATCAATTTTTGCGAGTTAGTGATGTCGGTTAGTTACAAACAACCAGAAGGGCAAAGTATTTTGACCTTAACGCCACCGGTGTAACTGGTACGCACTCCTAGCGCTAAGCTCTTGAATCACTAAAACGAGAAAGACCCGTGTGATGCGGGTCTTTTTCGTTTTTTTTCAGAGCTATCAAGCCGCGTATTCTCGCAACGGTCCGAAGTTAAAATTAGAATTTTGTTTTGCGCTCTCTAGCTCATAGTGACTTTGCAGATTTATCCAAAATTCAGAAGTTGTGTCAAAGGCATTAGAAAACCGCAGTGCGGTATCACCAGTAATCCTGCGATGACCATTAATAATGCTGGTCACGCGGTTTGTTGGAACTTCGATATGCTTCGCCAATCTATTGGCACTAATACCCAACGGCTTTAAGAACTCTTCTAGTAAAATTTCCCCAGGATGAATTGGGTCAATGGTAATCGCAGATTTCGACATTTTCTATTTCTCCTTCGTTCCAATTAAAACAGATTCGCCATTGTCGGTTGACTCGTATCGAATGTTGCCCCTTACGATCACCTATGAGTGCCTCTAATTGATTTCCAGGTGGAGCCCTCAAATCTTTTATGTGTGCTGCTGAATGAAGCATCAACAACTTTCTAACAGCTATACGTTGGATCGCTGAATAACGCTTAGATGATCTTAACTCGAACAGCTTTTGTGTGTCTTTATCAGCAAAGCTATTAATCATGAGTGATATTATTCTGTTATACGTAACACGTAAAGTTTAAATTTCAAATAAAATGCACGAAGCACAACTTCACACTAAATAATACGAATATTCGCACGCACTTTGCCTACATAAGCATCGCCCGCTTCACTGGGACCGGTGCGTCCAGTGTTGTATTGGCGGAGTGATTGATCTAAACAATCGTCGTCAATTTCTTCACCACAGACTCTATCGACTATTTCCTTAAAAATTGCTGAGCCAATCATTACGTTGTTACAGGGATCAATCGTAGTCACTGTAGAGGCGCCCATGCGTTCTATATGCCAACTATTAACCTGCATCAGTCCAACACTAATATTCACGCTATGCTCGAGTGATGCCGTACCAACGGCGATTGCGTATTCGATTTCTTCGATGTTTTTGGGTAATAAATAGTAGCCGCTATAGTCGTAACTGCCCGAGAGGGCATAAACGTATCCCGAGCTTTCTGTTAGGACGATGGCTTCGATAATAGGCGCAGGTATGTTGGGTACTGCACATGCCATCACTAATTGCGTTAAGGCGTCGCCCACTAACCTCATTCGTTGACATATTCGTAGTTGGTGGCCGATATCAGGCCTGTTTCAACAGTTTCGGTTATAACTTTTTCAGTCGCTCTAACCTCAACCGTTTCAACTGACTGCGCATGGACCGCATTCGCATCAAATAAATTATTCATATCCATCTCAATATTACCCGTCATCGGTTTATCTCCGTTGTGTAAAAAGAACGCATCGTGTGCGACTTCATACCCTGGCCGTAGCGCAGTAACAGTAATTGTTTTAAGAGCGGTGTTGTAGCTTGCTAGCGGACCCCATTCGCGAGCTATTGCCTGGGCGTTTACTGAACTATTCACCTCGGTAGTAATCTCGACTGAATCGCCCAATGCGGCGAGTTGATAGGCATTTCCGAAACCGTTATTAAAGCGACGTGAACCGTCAATAGTGTATCCCGGCAACAAGCCTGCAGTGAGCAAAGCATCCATATCAGCGGGCCATGAGCTGCCGCCTTGCACATAGAATGCTTTTGCGGCATTGGCTATTTCGTAAAATCCGCGAAGTGTGTATTGCTCTGCTACAGTCTCGGTGTATTCATCTCTCAATGGAATAAACTGGATCGTCAACAGGGTAAGTACGCTTAGTACAATGGCTAGCTCAAGCATCGAAAAGCCTGCTTGTTTTTTGATACTGGAGTGTTTGGCTACATTAAACATAGTCTTTTTTCAATTGGGTAAGCCGCTCCCGATGGCGTTTGAGGAGCTGTATCTTGATAGAAAAGTTCTTCACTAAGATAAGAAAACTCGTCGCGGTATTGTCTAGATCTTTCTGGGCTCAAGATGATTCGAATTCGCGTCTCTGTTTGTGTTGAATGAAGCGGATAGAGCAACTTCAAAACAGTCAGCGTTTTTGGAAAAACACTCGACGCGTCAATTATGGCAGCTCCATTTCGCCAACCTATAAACCGCCATACTATGTTGGTGTTGGGTGAGCTAATATTGTTAGCCGTTTTTATCAAGGGTAGGGTTAGTGTTTTGGAAAAGCCTATATCCGTTAGCTTTACGGCTCCAGAGTTTATGAAATCAACGATATCTAATTGTGCATTTACAGGCAGAATCTGACTGGTTAAGGTTGAACCATCACTTGTATCTGTATCATCCAAGCAACGTTGCCGAGCGTAAGAAAACATAACTTTCTCAACTTTTTTAGCTTCGGTAAAAATCAATAGATCTTGAGTCGGCGTGGTCCAACGCGCTAAAGCAACTAATGCCATTAAAGCAATAAGCGAAACTACAATTATGTATTGCTGAGCCATAGATCGTAACTTCGCTTATGCTTGCATGGTTGAATTTAGGTTAGGTCCAACCTTTATTCAATAGTAAGTAGAAGGCGTGGGCCAACCGACGCGTCCGTGCCTGTCGTTGCATTAGCCGCTGCGCAAAATGCGCTTGCCACTCCATCCGCCGACTCACCGTATCTTGATTTCAACGAAGCACACGCTGCATTACCATCGGTGTCGTACATCATTAATGCATCAGCGTTGCCTGCGGTTGGATCAACATCCACGTTCAAACCATAGGCATTTTCTGCGATACCGTCTGTAAACGGCTCTATGTCATAACCATTGCTGGCCATTTCATCCATTGCAATACCACTGTAATCGTTATTGGCGATTCGATAGAGCTTTGCGGCATTGACAATTTTAGAGACTTCCAAAATCGCTGAGTTTTTCTTAGAAGAGCTAAAGAACCCAGAGGATGCCGATACAACTGCGATGGTTGCGATTGCAATTGCCGCAACGATTGCAACATATTCGATTGCGGTAAAACCCTGTATAGATGCTTTCTTGTAAATCATTATTATTCCCCTTTTTGTTATGAGACTTCTATTGGTGTAATAGCTTTAATTTGTAAAACTTTTGGTTGTATAACTTTTAATTGTTAACTTACTAATTACTTGTGCCGTGTTACAACGCATCTGTTCCTGCTTGCATCACTTGCACAAATTCGAATAAGCCCAGTATCAGCATCAAAGACATAATCATAGTTAATGCTAATGTGAGACGGCCTAAGCGCTTAAAGTTGCGGTTTAAGAGCACACCGGCAATGTATTGAGTTACGCCAAAACTGCTCGCTAACTCATCGGGTGTGTCGTCGGCTGCATTGAGTTCTACTAGGTGGTAATTTTGATCGGATAACACTCGCCCACGAAAACTAGGAATAGACGACTCGCCATCCACTAGCTCGGCCAATACCCACAACAGACGAGTATTTTTAAAATGGGAGGTAGCGTAGATGTCCGCGAGTATTTGCACTGTGTCTTGAATAGGGATGCGTTGACGCATAAAGGCCGCGACGATTCCGCAGACGTCATACTCGAACTTGAGGTCGTACAAATTAAATAGAAAGAACTTCTGCGCAAGGGTTCTGTCTTCAACGTTGGTTATGGTCTGACGGAAATACAGATAGACAATAGAAAACACGATCAAAGCTATCGCTACGTAAGGGCCATAGTGCAAAACAAAGTTACCTATTTTGAACAACATCATGTCGGTACTACTCTTACCGACCTGAACCAATACGTTGTTATAAGTGTCTTGATGTGCGGCAGACAAATACACCATAAAACCGAAAAGGTACGCCGAGGCAATAATGTAAACAACGTTTGCAAAGACTACTGTGCGCCAGAAAGAAACGTCCTCGCTGGTACTTTCTCTTAAATAAGCCACCGCTTGTATCAGCCCTTCGCGACCATTAAGCGACTCACTTTCGGCTAGCAACTTCGCCTCCATTGTAGAAAAGTGCCCTAGGCTGTCCCAATACTCGGCAATTGGCTTTCCATCACGAAACGCATCCAACGCCAACCCGGCAACATCGCCAACAACTGGTGTATAGGGGTGAGCATGCATGGATTCTAATATTCGGCTCATTGGAGTACCGCTTTCCAGTTGAGTCGCAAATACCATCAAAAAGGTATGTCGCTCGCCGAAGTCGAACAGTATGTAGCGGTTTTGCCAGTTCAAGAGCGCCCTAAGCATTGATTGCTCCAGCGCGAAGTGCCGCCACTACATTGCTTCGTTTAAACGGATCGATTTTATCTTCGACCAAAGTAGGATCAAACATACCCTGCATAACTTTGTTAGCGGCATGACTGTGTTTGGTGTAGATGCCTTGGGATTCCATATACTCACTAATAAGGTAGTGTTGCTTGCAGGCAACGAGCTTGCGCACATCTTGAGTCATCTCCAACACTTCAGCGATGAGCGTGATCCCTTTTATTCCGGTTTTACGACACGCACTACAACCATCAAAATTTCTATAGAAGATTTGGTGACCTTCGAAGATTTCGCCGTAATGGCCTGTTTTAACCTGATTGTCGTACGCGGACATATTGGGCTTATGCATGAAGGGCCGCTTACACTTTTCGCACAGAATGGGTACAAGATTCTGCGACACCACGCCGTTGAGAAAACCTTCTACGGATAAATCATCTCGCTCCATACCAAGCTTAATGGCCCGAGGAAACGCCGCCGCGATACTATTTGTATGCATGGTCGTCATTACTGACGTTCCTGCGTAGGCCAAAGACGTAGCGGCGTGCGCCGTTTGTTGGGACCTGATCTCACCGACAATTAGATAATCAGGGTCTTGGCGAACCATGTCTTTCATTACGCGGCCCATTTCGCTGTCGTTATCGTTGGCTACTTCAAAGTGAGACACGTTGGGTAGAACCACTTCAATTGGGTCCGCAACTTCACACACTGCATATTCGCGCGGGATGTGTGCCATGATTGTTGTTAGCGTTGTTGATTTTCCTGAGTTAGTCGGCCCGGTGATCAACAACAAGCCTTGGTGCTTGTCGGTAACTCTTCGTAAATGCGCTAATTGGTTAGCGGTATAACCAGCCACCTCAAGGGGTAACAATTCTTTGATATTGCGTATACGGGACACAACTGTAACGCCGCGCTTCTCTGGGCTTGAGTTGGCACGAACCATAAACTCCGCTCCAGTCTCAGTGTTGTATTTAAACGACGTATCAATCGATTGCTGCATCGAAAAATCTTTGCCGCCTTTCGTGGTATTGAACATGGCCGTAATAATTCGCTTAGCCGTGCTTGCCTCAACAATTTCATGTGGTCGGAGCAACTGATTCACTCGAAAAAGAATTATCGCCTCTGACTCACGATAACGAATATGGATATCACTCGCCCTCTGACGTATCGCTTCAAGAAACAACTGGTTAATTTTCTCGTTATCTAACATTGCGATGCCAGATGTCTGTGCTTTACTAAGCCCTTCTATATAGGACTGATAAATCGTTTCTGAAACATAAAAGAGCTGTACGGCATGTCCGTCGGACATGCTCTTACACAATGCAATTAGATGGTTTAACGCCTGAGCTGGAGAGCTTTGTAACCTGGGCTTTACTGCAAAGACCTCGTGTTGCTTGGTGACCAAACAATGAAGAGAGGGGTTCTTGTCTAAAATGATTTTAATGCGCGCGTCGGTACTAGGCGTTTTAGCAAGTATCAATCGATAATCGCCCACTTCACCTTCGCGGTGTACGACTACATCTCGCTCAATTCTTGCTACGCCCGCTTTGGAGCGCACAGCTGTCTTAGCCGGTTTTGTGGCTCGACTGGGCTTAGTTATAGAGCGATCAAACCACCCCATGTTATTCCCACTCCATTTTTCTGATCTCACCAATATCGCTACGTAGGGTTATCTCGTATACGGGCCTTGCGTGTCTTTTCTCGCTGGTGCGTACGACAACGACAGAAGCAAGTTTAAAACGGGTGCCGTTTATTTCGACCTGGCCGCCAACGTAAACAACTTCTGGGGCTCTCTTGCCAACGAGAAATATTACTTTCGTAGGCCGTGCAGGATTTTCGTAGCTTCTTACGGCAATCGGCTTAATGTGCTCATTGGATTGCGGGGGAATTACGGCCGCTAAAAGCGGTTTCGGTTGGAGTGTTACTGGGTTTGCACTAACACTCCGCTGCGGCTCACTGACCGCGCTCTCGGCCCTCGCAGCCTTTATACGGGCAGTCTCGCTTTCGAATAGACTGGTGAGTGTTTCTCGCGCAGTTTTATCTACACTCAATAAAAGCTTGGCCTGATCGGCGCGTGTTCCTAAAAGGGCAAGATCACTCAAAGTTGAGTTGATGCTGGTTAACAAGCCATGAACCTCGCGAATGTTTTGGGTCGCTAGTTCTTGTTCAGAAGGTGTGTATGCTTTCTCTCGTTCCATTACTGGCGAGACGCGTTCTAATTGAGCGTTTCGTGCTTGACGTTCCGCGACCGGGTCCGACTGAGCAACTGCAAAGCTAAGCATAGAAAACTCAAGAATGATGGCCACGGCGCTTATTACAATTTTATTGAACATGTTTATCCTCTTCCAACTAATCGCATTTGAATGTTTATTTGAACAGAACTCGGGCCGTCAAAGCTCAACCGCAGTGCTTGTGTGTACGATGGAATTCCGATCATCAAATTCGCTAATTCGTATAAGCTTCGTGTCGAGTTGTATTCGCCAACAATATTGATTTCGCCTTCTTTGATTCCGTAAGCATTTAGTGCAGGTGTTTGACTCGATCCAGAGAAACCCAAACGAGGTAGGGCAGACTGCATAGTTACCAAATAATTTTCGTAAACTTCTAAGCCAAACTGTAACACGCTTGGCACATCTCGACCGAGCACCAGCTTTACAGACCAAGTTGATTGGTTTTCTGATTCTGTGCTTACCGCATTTGCAGCGGACAAAGCAACCTGATAGCTAGGGAGTATTCCCTGTAGTTTATGATGGTCGTAAAACTGTATAGACGTTTGTTGCTTCACATTGCCGTGCAGCTTTACTTCTCCTCCACCGATCTCAACGAGAGTCAGCCCGTTGTTTAGGTAGTATTCCAAATGGTCTTCTAACCAACTGGCGTAAACACGCAACTGCTCTACGGAACTATCCTTGCCTACTTTGGGAGGAATTACGGCGGCTCTTTTTTGCTGTTCTATTCGCTCTTGCTCAGATTGATAGGCTCTATAAAAATAAAGACTTACCAACAAGGTTAAAATAAGAACCACACTAATGATTAGCCTCCTGATCTGTGCTGGATGCCTATAACCCGCTGCAGAAAAAGCCTTGGTCTCAGTTTGAAAAAGGTGGGCTTTTGTAACCCCTCTGCCCCTTAATAGAAGGGTCGCGTCTATGATGCGTATCCCCATCTCGTTTGCGCCCTTTACTCCCTGTAGCGCAATAACTTCGTTCTGACCTAAGTCATTCGAATCAAACTGCTCTATAGGCACTAACTCTTCGCGAATGACAAAACCAGAAGCCAAGTTTGCTAGATAGTAGGTTTGTCCAAATTGAGCAATTATTGTTTCGTCTTCTAACTGGTACACCACCGCCATATGTTCGATCTGAGACGAGAGCGATACACCGGCTACACGCGACACTTTTAGTCCTGTTGGTGTAAATAAGCAGTAACGCGTTCCTTGTGCTTTTATAAAGCGAACGTAAAGATTTACTCGCTCACGGGCGGGAAGCTGCGGGTCCGCTATTTCCATTTTCGGATTAAGAACCACCGGCACCCGAACACCCGATACCGGATCAACTATTCTCTGGGTACTATAATTTTCTCCCTTACCAAACATGATTAATCCAGGATATTGGAAGTAACGAAAATGAGTGACTGCGTACGCGTTTCGTTCTTATCGACACTGTCGCCGAGTATTGGAATGAGACTTCCATTAACAACGTCATGAGCCCTAGATGAAGTTACGGACCCAGCAACCGCGATAGTTTCACCGTCGATCATCGCGAACTCATACTGACTTTGCGCCACCTCTGTAACGGGTAGTTTGCCTGAGACCCGACCTATTCCTTCGCCACCCCCAAACTCAAAGTCATCAAAACGCACAAGACTAGAATCCTCTATCGTCATTTGTATATAAACTCGGTCTCCAGATATTGTTGGGTATAACTGAATAGCTGTTCCTGTATTAGCTTCCTTTGTTTCGATTGTTGGAGTGTTAGATTGGGTGATTCCTGAGGTAGTTTGATCCACGGTTACACCCGAGACGTAAGGCGTAATGCGCGTTCGAATTTCATTTACTTGCTCGTTATTGCTTACAACAAATTCTTTTGCAGTGCGTTTAGTCACCGCCCCTTTGCCTCGTAGCACTCGAAGCAAGGCACTAGCCCCGTTTAACGTGCTGTCGGCGTTGTCGACCCGCAGACCCAAAGAAGTTGGTGCGCTTTGTGTGTTGACCAGGCCGCTACCGGCTACTGCAAAATCTGCAATAAATCCTTTGAGGCTATTTGAATCTGCAAGCAAACTCTTCATATCAAAATCAAAGGAGCGCTGACCCAATGCGCTCAGGTTTATGTCGTAAATGTCTAATCGAATAGCCACACGACGACCAGCAGAATAGTTGAGCTGGTCAACGTACTGACCTACTTGACGAAGAACAGACTGAGTTGCTTTAACCGACACTGAATTGGCCGCTTGGTTAATTGTGAACGTATTTGGCGACGGCACTATACTCAACAAAGACGAGCGCATTTCCGCAAACAAGTCAGCCGAATCTGAATCTGATCCTGAAGAGGCCGACTGATTCGCAAATCTAAAACCTTGGGCGGTGCTGCGTGTGTTCGCCTTAATAGCGAATGTTTGCAGCAGAGAATCAGAGAAAACTACAACGCCGTTTGCAACTGAATAAGACCAGCCGGCTTGGCTCGATATTGCGTCAAGGTGTTGTTTTATCGTAGATGCCTCAGGCGGGTTGGTTACCAACATCACACTATTTTTTGATGTGGCGTTATCGCCGCTGCTCGTTACAGGAACAACTTCTCCCGTTGGAAGAGTAAGAACGCGTTGGTTTAACTTTTTGTTCTCGTTACCGTCAATTTCCTGCAGCTCAACTCGAAATGGCCGGCCGTCTAACACTGTTGCAATGGCAAGCCGTACTGGCGTGTTCTCATAGCGAACACTCACCTCGTCGCGTAACCATTGTGCCGAGCGCGGAATACGCACCACTCGTATTGGTCTTGTTGCACGTTCTACTTGTGATTCTAGATAGCGATCATCCGATTCGCGCGCAACTTCGGTTTTGCGTATGTCTTCGTCAACTCGCTTGAGTATCCCTACTGGGTCTTTGCGCGCCGAGGACTGACACGCCGTTAATGCAAGTAACAAAAGCATTACGCTAACGATCTTGTTTGAAGGACTTACCATTCCTTAATCTCCATTCCTTCTAAAATTGCACCACGACTCGGCTCGAAATCTACCGTTCTGTCTAGGTTATTGCGCGTGCCGCGTACGAGATAACTCGCTTCAACTGACTCAAGCAACTTAGCGATACCGTTTACCTTTAACAGGTACGCTTTAGGAATCTCCATATCGTATTCATACTCTTCGTCGCCAATTCCCCAACGACCGATAGTAAAGTCACACATCTTTAATAAACGAATAAGATTCGCTTTGAGCAACCCTTCTGAGAATTGAAAATCGGCACACTCAAGATCTGAATCGTCCACGGATTTTTGAGAAATCGACTCTTCCTCTGCTGATACTTCAGGAGAGAAAGGGTCAAACAAATCATCATCCTCAGGGCCAACCATTGACTGCGAAAAATCCGAGTCCCCAGCACCCATTGATCTTTTTTGTGGGCTGGAGATGATTTCTGTTGGTTGTACTCTTGTCGCTATTACCGTCGCGACAAGGTCCGTATCTTGGTAACTAGCAATCAACGACTTAGATGGTTTGTCGGACAGCTGAGAGTATGACTGGCGAATACGCCACCCTGACTTAGACGCAGATGAGTTGACCTTAGCTTGAGTTTTATCTGAGCGCACAGAAGCTTCAGCTGTGAATTTAGGTTCAAACCTAAACTCCGCGCTAATCGATAACGGCAAACAGAAAAAGACGACGGTTATGGTGCGCAGATGAACCTTGCGCACCCGATCGGTATATCTCACTAGACTCCCCCCGAAGTTGTAAGAACTCCTTTGTAACATCACGAGGCTCGTAAAAACAAGCCTTAAAACTTTTAGCCGCGACCCATGTCCGCACATTCACTTGAGTAATGAGAACTGGTCTTGCTTGCTATAAGCCTTAACAATGGCGTACAGCATGACTTTACTGTACTGAGCTATAAGCCCATCAACCATTTGATTGCTCATCATGTAATCGAAAACTTTGTTGTCAGTTATTTTTACACCAGGCCATATTTCTCGCAGTAGGTCGTGAGTTTCCAAAAAGCAAAAATACACTTCCGCTTTTTGTTCATCACGCTCGTCCGCGCTTAATGGCTCAAAATCTTCTAATCGTAAGAGATCACGCTGACGCGCAGTAAGTGCGCCTGTCATGTAAATAGGGAACAACTCTGGATTGGTTTGTAACATGTCGAAACTCCATTTCGTTTGCCCATTCGACAATCATTGTCGGGGCGTTGCATTGACGACTTTAAAAACTTTAAACCGTTGGTTTTTGAGACGAGTCTTTAAGTCTTAATGTGCACAATCCTTGTGCGCTTAATCAATACACCTAGCGATGTATGACTTGCATCATGTTAATTTGGTAGAGCTTTGTCAACCGCTTTAAAAAAAGAGAGGTTGGCTTTTAGTTTGTACTAGGCGAGTACTGACAACCCTTTTTCGGCTACCAAATTCAGCAGTTTGAGTGAAGGTCCATTTGGTTTTTTTTGTCCTTGCTCCCACTTTTGCACCGTTGACTTGCTAATATTTAAGTACTCCGCAAACACTCCCTGGCTAGCTTTTGATTGGGTGCGAATGCGTTTGATCTGTGTAGCCGAAAATTCTTTAATGGGCGGTAGGCACAGTGCATCGAATTCACGCAAGGTAACGTCCTTCATCAAGCCTGCGTCATGCAGCTCTTTCGCACTTTCGCACATTACCTTTAAGATTGACTTATCCATCACTATTTATCTCCACTAGAATGTTATCTCTTACTGCCTTATCTAACTCTTCCTCGTTATAACCTAGCAATAATATTGCATAGACTTTTAGTGCTTTTAACTCTTCTCTTTTGATGTTCGATTTCACATTTTTAGAAAAACCGTAAACAAAAAATGCTCTACGCTTACCGCGATAAACTAAGAGGGTTCGAGCGCCTCCACGCTTGCCTCTACCCGTTAATCCAACGCGTTTTTTAAACACGTTTCCACCTAAAGCCACACCTATCAGACCATGTTCAATTTGTTCTGTCGCTTCTCTTAAAGCATCATCGGATAAACCTTCTTTTGAGGCCCATTTATCAAACGCTTTGTTTTTGAATATGCGCATATTTGTTGTTGCGCACCGACGGAAAACTATAGCGCTTAGTGCTATATTTAATCAAGACGCTTCATCGCCCATCTAAAAGCGCCTGTCCTCGCTAGCTCTCGCTAGCTACTCGCTAGCTTTCTGTTTACTGCTTTTCCTTAGCAGGAACCTTATGTTGCTGTAAAAACTGAGTAAATATGTTCGCTACAGTTTCAATGGAGTCTTTTAACCGGTGGTCTCCCGGAATTAAGTGCAATACACAGTTATTGCTTTTTGAAAACTTAATTGAATTCTCTGGGGGAATAACATCATCAGACCAACCATGAACGATTTCAACGTTATTGCTATATGAGTAAGCCTGTTTTTCATAGCCTGGAATAAATAGAGCTGGAGCTAACAAAAACACTCCCTTTGGTTTAATTTTTTCTGAGGCTACCAATGATACATAACCGCCCATACTGGATCCAACTAATATTACTTCTTCATCATCTTCTCCGTCTAAAGACTGGAGAAGATGCTCAACGCGAACATCTGGGTCAGTAATATTTGAATAATCAATGCTATCAACCTTACAACCATGCATTTTTGCAATGTTTGCTAGTTTAGTGATTTTACTACCCCATGGGCCGCTTTCTTTGCCATGTGAAAAATACACTTTCATACTTTATCTCTTGTTTTTAACCAGTCTAATAAATAGATAGTAGCCTAAAAGCGTCTGTCCTCGCTGGCTGTCTTTTAACCGACGACTTAACTTAGCACTAAACTTGATGCACTAGTATCGAACCGATTCATAGCTCACGATTATTCCTCTTGCCGCGAGCATATCTTCCACGAATGGTCCGACACTTCGGCTATGGCTTATATTAAATCTACAATACAACCTAACTGCGTAACTGATGATTTCCGGCGGGACGCGATAACGTTTGTAAGTATTCATCCCGAAATTATGAATGATATCGAATTAACTTGTCGGTAGCCTGCTTTACCTTCTAAGCACCCAATGGTATGACAGTAACTCAGTTATTCGATCTCTCTTGGACTATGGTTTTCTTCTCTGAAATTTCTGTGTTGCAGCTGCAAAGCGCATTGGGCCTTGTAGCCTTTCCGTTGATAGCCTGGTTATTATCTAAGCGTCAGCAACGCCCTAATATTAAGCTTTGGATTAGCGCCATAGGAATACAACTCGTTTTAGCCTTGCTGGTCTTACGCTTGCCGTTTTTTCAATCGGTTTTTACTGTAATGAACAAGGGTGTGTTAGCTATTGAGCGTGCGTCGCAAGCGGGTACTTCATTTGTGTTTGGTTACTTAGGCGGTGGCACGGCACCCTTTGAAGTGACTAACGAAAGCGCTTTATACATTATTGGTTTCAGAGCTTTGCCGCTCATACTAGTAATCGGCTCTTTAACTGCACTGTTGTCATACTGGCGTATCCTGCCGTGGATTATTGAAAAACTCGCCAAGCTGTTTTCACGCAGTTTAGGTATTGGTGGCGCTGTGGCTCTATCGGGTGCGGCCAATGTGTTTGTGGGCATGACGGAGGCGCCGTTATTCATACGCCGAAGTGTTGCCAAGCTAACGACGTCTGAATTGTTTATGGTCATGACGCTTGGCATGGCGACTGTTGCTGGTACGGTGTTGGTGCTTTACGCGACGTTTTTAGGGCAGGTGATTCCTAATGCCGTTGGGCATATTTTAAGTGCGTCTATCTTAAGTATTCCTGCAAGCATTTTAATTGCGCTGACTTTAATTCCTCAGACCAGCGCACCCACGCCAGCTGAGGCTGAGGTGTATAACGATTACCATGGGGCGATGGACGCCGTTGCGCAGGGAGGCATTAACGCGATGCAGATGATGTTGGCAATCATTGCCTTGCTGATCTGCTTTATAGCGCTAACTAGTATTACTAATGACTTGTTGAGTTTATTCCCTGATGTTGGCGGAGCCGCCCTTACTTTAGAACGTGTACTGGGTTGGGTAATGGCACCGATGTGCTGGTTGATGGGCATACCGTGGAACGAAGCAACCAGCGCCGGGTCTTTAATGGGCGTTAAAACGGTACTTAACGAGTTGATCGCCTTTATACAATTATCACAACTACCAAGCGACACTCTGTCGCCACGCAGCGAACTTATCTTGAGTTACGCCTTATG
>Ga0206127_1000816_pt1 | contig 36709 bp, 28 predicted proteins | sample Helgoland_Spring_6_FD_148646 | JGI IMG/M metagenome (GOLD analysis project Ga0206127, IMG submission 148646) | Pelagic subsurface seawater microbial communities from Kabeltonne, Helgoland, North Sea - Helgoland_Spring_Bloom_20160419_1 | ecosystem: Environmental > Aquatic > Marine > Epipelagic ...
CGGGGCCTTTTATACAGTATACCTACGCAAGAATTCAATCCATTGTTAGAAAAGCAAATTTTGATTTTGCGAGCCCTGTCGCAATTGAACTGCACGTTAAGGAGAAAGAATTGTTAAAACAATTGGCGTTATTTCCAGAAACGATTCAGCAAGCAGCTGCAAATTATTCGCCTGCTGTAATTGCCAATTACACCTATGATTTGGTCAAGGAATTTAATTCTTTTTATCAGAATGTACCTATTTTAGGAGAGGAAGATCAAAATAAAAAAATATTTAGAGTCCAATTGTCAAAAAAAGTTGCGGATACGATAAAAAAAGCATTTTCATTACTTGGAATTCGAGTTCCAGAGCGAATGTAAAAGCGAAGCATCTGTATTCTTAAAGTCTTTTAACGAGGATTGTATAAATAAAAAGATTTAGTTTTAGAAAATAATAAAAGGTAGTAAATTTGCCAGCGTTAAGGATTGCAGTGATATCCTTTTTATTTTTCATAAAAAGATAAAACGGAAAGCCTGTGAAAACGCCCAAAAAATAAAACACACACAATTATGAAATACGACATCATTATTATCGGAAGTGGACCTGGAGGATATGTAACCGGAATTAGAGCTTCTCAGTTAGGCTTTAAAGTTGCCATTGTAGAGAAAGAATCTTTGGGTGGAATTTGCTTGAACTGGGGATGTATTCCAACGAAAGCATTGTTAAAATCTGCTCAAGTGTATGATTATTTAAAGCATGTTGATGACTATGGTTTAAAAGCGGAGGCCATCGACAAGGATTTTGATGCGGTTATTAAAAGAAGTCGTGGTGTTGCAGACGGAATGAGTAAAGGAGTAGCCTTTCTAATGAAGAAAAACAAAATCGATATTATCAATGGTTTTGGAAAAATTAAAACGGGTAAAAAAGTGGACGTTACTGCTGAAGATGGTACTTTAACGGAATATTCTGCGGACAATATTATTATTGCAACAGGTGCTCGTTCGCGAGAATTGCCAAACCTACCTCAAGATGGTGTAAAGGTAATTGGTTATCGAAAAGCGATGACGTTGCCAAGTCAACCCAAATCGATGATTGTTGTTGGTTCTGGAGCAATTGGTGTTGAGTTTGCACATTTTTATAACGCTATGGGTACGGAGGTTACTATTGTAGAATACATGCCCAATGTAGTGCCTGTAGAAGATATTGATGTTTCAAAACAATTTGAACGTTCTATCAAAAAAGCGGGTATTAAGGTAATGACGAATTCTTCTGTAGAATCTGTTGATACTTCTGGTGATGGAGTGGTTGCTACTGTAAAAACAAAGAAAGGAGCGGAGACCTTACAAGCTGATGTTTTACTTTCGGCTGTTGGAATTAAATCGAACATTGAAAATATTGGACTGGAAGATGTCGGTATTATAGTAGATCGAGATAAAATATTAGTAAACGATTTTTACCAAACAAATATTCCGGGTTATTATGCCATTGGTGATGTGGTTCCTGGACAGGCATTGGCACACGTTGCTTCTGCAGAAGGAATTACCTGTGTAGAGAAACTAGCAGGATTGCACACGGAGCCCATTGACTATGGAAACGTTCCGGGTTGTACCTATGCAACTCCTGAAATTGCTTCTGTTGGAATGACCGAAGCGAAAGCAAGAGAAGCGGGCTACGATTTAAAAGTAGGGAAGTTTCCTTTTTCAGCTTCTGGAAAAGCAACTGCTGGTGGAACCACTGAAGGGTTTGTAAAAGTAATTTTTGATGCAAAATATGGCGAATGGTTAGGATGCCACATGATTGGTGCTGGTGTTACAGACATGATTGCGGAAGCTGTTTTAGGACGTAAATTAGAAACTACTGGACATGAAGTTTTAAAAACAATTCATCCACATCCAACCATGAGTGAAGCAGTAATGGAAGCCGTGGCTGATGCTTATGATGAAGTGATCCACTTATAAAGTACACTATTCCCTACCGAAAGGAATCTTAGTAAAAAATAAAAATCGAAGCATTGTGCTTCGGTTTTTTTTTAGCTCCTAAAAAACATTTTTTTAATACTTCCAGCAAACGATTCGAGTTACTTTATTTCCTTGACGCATTGGAATGACTTTAAATTTAGTAGCGCCTAATTTCTTGGAAGATTTCTCCATGCTTTCTACATTCTCTTTTTTAGACACCAAACTTGTGAACCAACTACTTTTGTCTTTGTACAAAGAACTTTCATACAGGTAGTTGTGTAAAAAAGCTTTTTCACCACCTACATACCACAATTCATTGTTGTTTCCAGAGAAATTTCGAACGGCACTATTTCCTAGGTTTCTATTTTTTCTTTTGTTAGCGCCTTGTGCTTCTTCTGCCGATTTATAAAAGGGCGGATTACACATGACTGCAGCAAAGGAGTCATTGTCTTGTAAAATGCCTTTTAAAATCTGATTTTCATTTAATTGTTGGCGTAATTTTATATGTGTATCTAAATTATTATCATCGACAATATCTTGTGCAGTATCCAAAGAATCCAAGTCAATGTCGACACCAACAAAATTCCAATTGTAAGCTGCGACGCCCAATAATGGATAAATACAAGTTGCCCCTGTTCCAATATCTAATATTGTAATGTTTTTTTCTTTTTCTAGTTCGGGGGAAAGCAAATCTGCTAAATGATGAATATAATCTAATCGTCCTGGAATAGGTGGGCATAAATTTTGGTCAGGAAAATTCCAAAGCGCTATTTTATCAAAGGTGAAAAGCAATGCTTTGTTGAGTTCCTTTACGGCAATTGGATTTGAAAAATCGATGCTAATACTCCCGTATTTATTCTCAGTAACAAAATTTTTTAAGGCTGGATTTTTAAGCATTAAATCCTCAAAATCATATGTGTTATTGAATTTATTACTTGGATGGAGTCCTTTGTCTTTTTGGCTCATGACAGTTCTATGATTGTAAATTGGTGTGCGAGTGGTTTTAGTGCCTCCTTTAAAGTGTTTAAAAAAGTAGGACCATAGGCTAAATAATAGTCAGAAAAATTCCGCTGTCTTTCTTCTAAACTTTGGTTAGGAAGGAGTTGATTTTGCAATGTTGTAATGTGATCTACCAATTCTTTTTGTCTTCTTTTTTCAGCTCGTAACAATCTTTTTTGAAGATTTTCTAGGCCTTTGATTTGCTTTTTTTCTTGGGCATTTACAGCACCTATAAATGAGATGTCTGTTTTTTTAGCGACTTCTTTTAGTTCTAAAAATTGCTCTTTTAGACCATTAATTTTGCGATTAAAATCTACATCAATCTCAATATTTTCTGATACTTTTTTTGACAGTAGCTCTTGCTGTTTTAAAAACAGCTCTTGATGCGAAATTTTTAGGGAGGTTAACTTTTTTTGTTGTTTTTCAGAAACAATCTGAACCGAATTCCTCAATAATAAAATTGGAAAAGTGACTCCTGCTTTGTCAAAATAACTTTTTAGCTCCAACCAATAGGCAATTTCTCCGCCACCGCCAATATAGCATAGATTTGGTAAAACGATTTCTTGGTAGAGGGGGCGTACAATCACATTGGGCGAAAAAGCCATCGGGTTTTTATCTACTTCCTTTAAAATTTCTTCTTTAGAAAATGTAATATCGGTATTGTTTATAAGATAAACCCCGTTTTCAAAAAGGATGCGTTCTCGCGAATTTTCATGTAAATAAAATAAATTAATAGTTCTCGGATTTACTTGTACTTTATAATTCTTTTCCAAGGCTGCAATCGTTTCAGAAACAGCACGAAATGAAGTTTCATTTTCCAATTCATCTTTTACAAAGGGCGCTAGTAATTTTTTTAATGCAAGATCATCGCCATCAACAATCACCAATCCATACTCTTTAAACAATTCATTAGCAATATAACGAGTAGCATCGGCTAAGGTGGCGTGTTTTAAATATCCTTCTGAAAATAGTTTTTTGAGTTGATTTGCATTTTTTGAACTGCCTAAATGAGAGGAAAATTCTTCAAATACATCGGTCAAACCTTCTGTTGAAAGTCGTCCGACAGCCCCAGCAGATTCTAAATTCCATTGCACTTTTTTTTCTTGAAAATTAAAGTAATTAATTTCTTCAAAGTCATGGTCTTCTGTTGCCATCCAATAAACTGGCACAATGTTTTTAGTTGGAAATTTTTCTGAGATTTCTTCTGCTAAATTGATGGTAGAAAGTATTTTGTAGAGGAAATAGAGTGGTCCCGTAAACAAGTTTAATTGATGCCCGGTAGTAACCGTAAATGTGTTTTTCTGTTGTAGTAGCGCAATATTTTTTTTGGTTGTTTCTGAAACATCAAAACCTTGGTATTGTTTTTCTAATGAGTTCGATAAAATGTTTCTAGATTCAAGATTGAATGATTTTTCTTTTTCTTCTAACTGATTTTTAAATCCTATTAAATCGGGGTAATTGTTATAAAAAGACTGTATACTTTCTTTCTTTGCAAGATAATCTAGCATAGTTTTAGAGAAAAAACCTGTTTTATCGAAAGGAAGTTGTGCTACTTTCATGTAGGTGATTTGACAATCGTTTTAGCAGAATTTAAGAGTTTTATTATGTAAACTCCTTCGTCTTTTTTAATTTTTGATAAAAATACACTATTTTGATGGTTGTAGGAAGTGAATTTTTGAATCTAACGTTTAATTGCTATGGAATCCTTCGTGTATTCAATATATAAAAATAAGAAAATGCTTACATTTGAGTATCTTATACAAATTTATATGAAAATTAAATTACTTTCTCTTCTTGCTTTTTTTATGTTCGGTTCTGCCTTTTCGCAATCTCTTCAATCTCCTTCTGAATTTTTAGGTTATGAAATTGGGACTCGTTTTACCAGACACCATCAAGTTGTTGATTATTTCAAATATGTTAGCAATACTGTTTCCAATGTAAAATTGGAAAAATATGGAGAAACAAACGAACACAGACCGCTTTATGTAAGTTATATTTCTTCCAAAGAGAACATCCTTAATTTAGAGACGATCCGAAAAGACAACCTTTCTCAATCAGGAATTATTAAAGGAAGTACGGTGAATACTAAAGCAATTGTTTGGTTAAGTTACAATGTACATGGTAACGAAGCTTCAAGTACTGAAGCGGCTATGTTAACGCTGTATGAATTGATTACCAATAAAAAAGATTGGTTAGAAAATACGGTTGTCATTATGGATCCATGTATCAATCCAGATGGACGCGATCGCTATGTCAACTGGTTCAATCAGGTAAAAACCACTCCTTATACGGTTGATCAAAACGCGAAAGAACATGTAGAACCTTGGCCTTCTGGTAGACCAAATCACTATTTGTTTGATTTAAATAGAGATTGGGCATGGGCAACTCAAGTGGAATCTTCACAAAGAATTGCTATTTATAACAAATGGTTGCCTCACATTCATGTTGATTTCCATGAACAAGGAATCAATAATCCTTATTATTTTGCACCTGCTGCAGAACCTTTTCATGAAGTAATTTCTGATTGGCAACGTGATTTTCAAACTCAAATTGGAAAAAATCATGCAAAATATTTTGATAAAGAAGGATGGTTGTATTTTACCAGAGAGAGTTTCGATTTACTCTATCCAAGTTATGGTGACACTTATCCAACCTATATGGGAGCTATAGGTATGACCTACGAACAAGCGGGACATGGACGAGCTGGGTTGGGAATTCAAACCAATGAGGGAGAGGTTTTAACGCTGAAAGATCGAGCGATGCATCATATGACAACGGGTCTGTCTACTGTTGAAATTTCTTCAAAGAATGCTGTTTTATTAAATTCTGAGTTTAAAAAGTTTTTTGACAATTCGAATTTAAAGTATAAAAGTTATGTATTAAAAAATGAAAATAAGGATCAATCAAATCGTCTAAAAAAGTTGTTAGACAAACATCAAATTTATTATCAATCGGCTAAGAAAGGAATCGCAAAAGGCTACCTTTATTCAACTCAGAATCAAGGTAGAATGGATTTGACTTCATCGGATATTATTATTCATACAGATCAACCCAAAGGCAAAATGGTCAAAGTTTTGTTTGAGCCCAAAGCAAAATTGATGGATTCTTTAACCTATGACATTACTGCTTGGTCTTTGCCATATGCGCATGGTTTTGAGGCGATTGCTTCAAAAACGAAATTACCATCATCGAATTTAGCTAAAGAAAGCACAATTAATAATTCGATTATGAAGCGTGCATATGCATATATTTCTAAGTGGAACAGTCTCGAGGACGCCAGGTTTTTAGGTGCGCTGCTGCAAAATAATATTGTGCCTCGATTTAGCGAGAAAGCTTTTTCTATAGAAGGAAAATCTTTTGAAAGAGGTACATTAATTGTTTTAAGAAATGACAATCGAAATGCTGAATTTGATGGGAAACTAATTGCTATTGCAAACCAGCATCAACGATCATTAACGGCAGTTGCTACTGGCTTTTCTGACTCAGGTGTAGACTTTGGATCTTATTCTGTGAAGCCAATTCATCGACAAAGGATTGCTGTTCTTTCAGGGAAAGCAACTTCTTCTTTAAGTTTTGGCGAAGTTTGGCATTTTTTTGAAACGCAATTGAACTATCCAATTACAAATATCAATGCGGAAGATTTTAGGGGTGTCACTTTGCACTCCTATGATGTCATTATATTACCAAGTGGCTCGTATTCGGAAGTTTTGAATAAAACGATGATGACGAAACTAAAAAAATGGATGCGTGACGGCGGTACACTCATTGCTCTTGGAAATGCGTTACGCAGTTTTGCTGATGACGACGAGTTTTCATTGGAAGTAAAAAAATCTGAAGAAAATGATGAAGTAGATAATCTAACTCCCTTTGCAGATCGAGAACGTCAAAGTGTTGCAGATTTAATCACAGGAAGTATTTTTAAAAGCACGATTGATACATCGCATCCTTTAGGATTTGGTTATCAAACATCATATTTTTCATTAAAACTAAGTGGCACTTCCTACCAATATTTAGGGAAAGGTGTTAATGTGGGTTATTTCGATCAAAACACAAAAAATGTTTCGGGTTATGCCGGAAGTGCAGCCATTAAAAATGTTCCAAAATCACTTATGCTTGGTGAAGAATCTTTTGGTAATGGGAGTATCGTTTATATGGTAGACAATCCGTTATTTCGATCTTTTTGGGAAAACGGAAAGCTATTTATGGCAAACGCTGTTTTTCTGTTGAATTCTAATACATTGAAATAATTCGATTTTACTTTTTTATTCACAGAAAAAAAACCATCTCAAACGAGATGGTTTTTTACTCAAATAATTCAAACAATTTATAACTTTAAGAGGTTTATGAGGTCTCTTACTATTATTATATCAACCTTTGTACCAAAGTATGTTTTTAGAGTAAAAAAAATATTTTATTGAACGGATCCTCAAAAAAAACGGCACTCATTTGAGTGCCGTTTTTATATTGTTATATTTTTACCACCCCATTGAATCGGGTTATTTAGCGTGTTTATGTGCTTTGTATGATGAGCGGACTAATGGTCCACTTTCAACATACATAAAGCCCATTTCCAACCCTAAGGTTTCGTATTTTTTAAACTGTTCTGGTGTTATAAACTCTTTCAGCGGTAAGTGTTTTTTTGTAGGTTGTAAATATTGACCTATCGTTAATACATCCAATCCAACAGCTTGGAGGTCTTTCATGGTTTGGATTACTTCTTCTTCAGTTTCCCCTAAACCAAGCATCAATCCAGTTTTGGTTCGCATTCCCTTTTCTTTTAAGTATCTTAAAACTTCTAAGCTTCGATCATATTTTGCTTGAATTCGAACTTCACGGGTGAGTCTTCTTACAGTTTCCATATTGTGAGAAACTACTTCAGGATGCACAGCTATAATTCGATCTAATTGTTTGGTGTTTCCTTGAAAATCTGGAATTAATGTTTCTAGGGTCGTGCTTGGGTTTGCTCTACGAATTGCATCTACAGTTTCCGCCCAAATAATGGATCCACCATCCTTCAAATCATCTCTATCTACAGAAGTAATTACGGCATGTTTTATGCTCATAATTTTTATGGAACGAGCTACTTTTTCTGGTTCATCCCATTCCACCGTTTCTGGTCTTCCAGTTTTTACACCACAGAAACCACAAGAACGGGTACAAATATTTCCTAGAATCATGAAAGTTGCGGTTCCTTCTCCCCAACATTCTCCCATGTTTGGACAGCTTCCACTGGTACAAATAGTATTCAACTTGTATTTGTCTACCAAACCTCTTAATTCGGTATATTTCTTACCAACGGGCAACTTTACACGCAACCATTTTGGTTTTTTTATTCTTTCTTGAAGCATTTCAGGTGCTGTCTCCATTTTCTATTGAATTTGAATTGCAAAGATACAAAGGAAAGTTTTAAATGCTTAATAAAAACCAAATACTGAACCCAACTAAAAAGAGAATTCCTACAAGGCTCAAAATTTTTAGATAAATATTGGGTTGGTGTTCTTTTGGGGTATGCTTTCCTGTAATTAATATATAATTTAAAATGGCGTAAAACGGCGCTGTTAAAAAAGATAAAACCGTAGCTATTTTTACCAAGAACCCCATATTGTCCATCCCGTATTTTAAGATCAAGCATGTTCCTAAAAACAGGCATGCAATCCAAAACCAATAATTCAGTTTTGTTCTTTTTGGAAATAATAATTGTGTTGTTTTCTCCATAGCCCTTGGAGAGGCGTCGAAAGTTGTTAGTGTGGTGCTAAACATGGTTGTAAATGCGGCAATGGCTATAAATAGATAAAAGAATTCACCCAGATTTTTGGTGTACAAATTGATTAATTGCGACGCAAATTCACTGCCTTTTTCTGATAAAGTTTCTCCAGAATGATGCATGACCAATGCGCCTAAAAGGACAAAGCAAACACCCAAGAAGAGGGTCCCAAGATATCCGATATTAAAATCAAAAATGGCTTCTTTGGGCGTTGTTTTTAGTACTGTGTTTTTGTTTTTTTCGATCGACCAGATAGAGTGCCAAACTGCGATATCTAAGGGTGCTGGCATCCACCCTAGAAATGCAATAAGAAACGTGATTTCTCCTGTTCCAGATGGAAGTACTTGTGTAATGTCAAAAGCATTTTTTGTACTAAAAAAAGCAACGGTAACTGCCACTATTGTACTTATCGTGAGTGTGAGGATGATGTACTTCATTAGGTTATCTAACAGTTTATAACGTCCAATTACCAAAAGTGTAGCACTAATTAAAAGAAGTATTGCGGACCAAATCACCAAATCACCGGTAATGCCAAAAAGTTGGGATGCCAAACCTGCCGTTACGATGGTGACAGCTGCTTGAATGGTAAACATGGTTGCAAAATTGAGCAGGTAATAAGCTATTAAAACTCCTTTGCCTAATTTTTGATAGCCTTCTAGTAAGGTTTCTCCTGTAGCTGCTGCATATCTTGGACCAAATTGAAAAAAAGGATATTTAAAAAGGTGAACGAGTAGTATAGCCCACAACAAACCAAAACCAAATTCAGCTCCTGCTTTGGTAGATTGTACCAAATGAGAAACACCAATGGCTGCTCCTGCAAATAATAAACCAGGGCCTAAAGTTTGTAGGAATGTTTTTTTCAAGTTATCATTTTTTTATAATGGCTGCGAGTAACTTTTTTGCACGCAAAAGCTTCACTTTTACATTGCTTATTGATTCGTTGATTTCGGAGGCAATTTCTTTATAACTCAATTCTTGGAAGTAGCGTAACTGAATTACTTCTTGGTACTTGGGTTTTAGGAGTTTAATATCTCTTAGCAATTTTGCTAAATTTTGATCTCGAATAATTTTATCCTCAGGTGTAGGATTATCATCTATTACTAAATAAATTTTTTCATCTTGCTCTTGAGCGTTTTCAATTCGAATTGAACTACTTTTTTTTCTGAGTAAGTCGATATGTATATTTTTAGAAATTGTAATGATCCAAGTCTTAAATACATATTTTTCATCAAAAGTTTGGATTTTGTCAAAGGCTTTTGAAAACGTTTGTATGGCAATATCTTCAGCATCATTTTCGCTCTTGGTCCGTTTTAATTGATATTTATAAACGTCTGACCAAAAAGTATCTAATAAATATTTAAAAGCAGTCTGATTTCCCTTTTTAGCTTTTGAAATGTTGCTTACTAATTGTGTGTTCTCTATTTTCAAGGATTGAGTTTTGAGATCAAATTCGTTATAAAGATACTAAATTGAAAATAATCCGATCCCAGTTTCTAGAAAAGGAGTCCAAAATAATTAAGTCTTTTTAGTTTTTATAGAAGAAGATTGAGGTATTTCTTGGAAGAAATGGAAGCTAATTGTGTTGCGGTTCGGCGCAGTTTTCAAACTGATCTGGTGTTTTACCACAAAAACCACAAGTTTCCCCTGTTTTGTTTAACATCGGGTTTTGACTTGCACAAGTTCCAGCAAATTCGCCATCTTTTTTAGCCCAAATTTTAATGGCAATTCCAGCAATTCCCAATCCCAATAGTCCTAAAGTAAACAGTAGTAATTTCATTAATTGAATAATTTGATTCCAAAGGTACTAATTTATTAGATCTCTATGAAGAATTAGTATCAAATTTAAATGGGTTGATTTCATGAGATTTGCATAAACGTAATATCGCATTTTGTATTAATTTTTAAAAACGTACTATGTTTATAATTTTTTTCAACCTTTTGATAATAACGCAAAAGTGAGTTTAGCTCAATTAAATTATGGAACGTATCAATTTTATAAAAATTTAATAGCTCAAAGGGATTCTGATCTGGTTGAAGACGAGCCAGGTAGTCCAGCGAGACTTTTTGTGACTCCACCGGTGAATATCATAGGAAATATTATAAATACATCCACTAATAGATTCGCGTTAGGAAATTTTGGTTTAATAAACGTTAGTGAATAAAAAATAAAAGAATATGCTTTGGAAAAAGGAGCAATAGATGAAAAATGGCATTTAATAACGGGCGATAGAGATCATATTTACAACATCGCAAGAACTTCATATTTTGCAGATGGAGATTTTAATGAGACAAAAAATGAAAGTGAATTTATACACACAGAAAATTTTATTTTGGTAGATGCAAAAGGACGAATTCGAGGGATTTACAATGGTACTTTAGGGGTCGATATTTTACGACTTAAACGTCATATAGAAATCTTAAAGAAAGAGTTTTAAACTCAGTAAGCAACAACATTTACTTCTATTTCTAAAGCAATTTCAAATTTTTTAAATACTGTTTGCTGGATTTTTTCAGCAAGTTGAAAAACCTCAGTACCCGATGCAGTTCCATAATTTACAAGTACTAAGGCTTGTTTTTCATGCACGCCAGCATCACCAAAACGTTTTCCTTTAAAGCCACTTTGCTCTACCAGCCATCCTGCTGGAACTTTGATTTCGGTCTCAGAAACAGGATAGTTTGGGATCGATGGATTTTCTTTTTGTAGTCTTTGAAACAGCATTTTAGAAATTACAGGATTTTTAAAGAAACTGCCACTATTGCCAATTTCTTTGGGATCGGGTAATTTGGATTTTCGAATGCGAATGATGGCATCAGAAATATTTTTTAATGTTGGGATTTTAATTTTTTGAACCGCCAATTCATTTTCAATAGCACCATAAGAGGTTGTTAATTGATGGTTTTTAGTAGTTAGCCTAAAAGAAACAGAAGTCAAGATGTATTTTCCTTTTACCTCATTTTTAAAAATTGAATTTCGATAACCAAAATTACAAGCTTCGTTTGAGAAAGAAACCAGTTTATTGGTTGCAATCTCCAAGGCTTCTACCTTTGTAATGCAGTCTTTTACCTCTACGCCGTATGCACCAATATTTTGAATCGGGCTGGTGCCAACATTTCCAGGAATTAAAGATAGATTTTCGAGGCCTCCATAGTTCTGAGCAATACACCAAAGCACAAATTCATGCCAGTTTTCGCCTGCATTTACAGTTAGAAAAACACTGTTTTCTTCTTCACGATCTATAGAGATTCCTTGGATGTCAATATGAACTACAAGTCTTTCAATGTCTCTTGTTAAAAGCAGATTGCTACCGCCAGAAATTAGAAAAAAGTCTTTTTCTGCATTTAAAAGTTGTTGCAATTCATACAAAGAAGCAATCGAAACAAAGCGGCTGGCTTTTACATCAATGCCAAAGGTGTTGTATGCTTTTAATGATATGTTCTTTTGAATGATCAATTAATTTGGATATTGTTTTAAGGCTTCTTTTAATATTTCGACTGAACGAATTAAATCTTTCTTATTCAAAACATAGGCGATTCTGACTTGATTTTTGCCTTCTCCGGGTGTCGAGTAGAATCCACTTGCAGGTGCTATCATTAAGGTTTCCATATTGTGGTGAAAGGCTTCTAAGATCCACTGTGCAAAATGATCTGCATCTTTTACAGGCAATTCAGCAACACAGTAAAAAGCCCCTTTTGGGGTTGCTACTTTTACACCGTCAATTTTTTCTAATTCGTCTATTAATGTATTTCTTCTTTCTACATACTCCTCAATTACTTCTTCAAAATAATTTTGAGGCGTATCTAAAGCTGCTTCACTGGCAATTAAGGCATAGGTAGGCGGACTTAGTCTTGCTTGTGCAAACTTGATTGCAGTGGCAATGAATTGTTTGTTTTTTGAAACGATGCAACCAATTCTTGCACCACACATACTATAACGTTTCGATACTGAATCGATTACAATTGCATTGGCCTCCAAACCTTCTAAAGAAAGTACAGAAGTATGTTTTAATCCGTCATAGGTAAACTCTCGATACACTTCATCGGCAATTAAATACAAATCGTGTTTTAAAACGATTTGCTTTAATTTCTCTATTTCTTCTTCAGAATATAAATATCCTGTTGGATTCCCTGGATTACAGATTAAGATTGCTTTTGTTTTTTTTGTAATTAACTTCTCAAAATCTTCAATTTTTGGCAAGGCAAAATTATCTTCAATTTTAGAAATTACGGGTACTACAGTGACACCAGATGCGGTAGAAAAACCGTTGTAATTTGCATAAAAAGGTTCTGGAATAATGATTTCATCTCCCGGATCTGTAATACTTCCAATCGTGAAAAGTAAAGCTTCAGAACCCCCTGTTGTAACCACAATATCGTTTGCTTCAACCGAAATATTATGTGCTACATAATAGTTTGCCAATTTGGTTCTATAGATTTCAGAACCTTCTGAACGCGCATATGCCAATGTCTCAAGCGTATTGTTTTTTACAGCATCCAATGCTACTTGTGGCGTCTTAATATCGGGTTGCCCAATATTTAAATGAAACACACTGACACCTCTTTTTTTAGCATCTTCTGCATAAGGCACCAATTTTCTGATTGGTGACTCTGGCATTTTATTTCCTTTCTGAGAAATTGTAGGCATAATTTTTGATAAGGTATTAAAGAATACAAATTTGCGAAATATTTTTATATAAAAACTGAAATTTCAGTTTCTTTAATATGTTAAAACATAAAAATATAGAAAACATGTACTTTTCTTATTGTATTTTTCTGATTCACTCAAAAACAAGCGCTTATTAAAAAACTAACAATCATACTGTTTTTAGTCTTCAATAATAGCAATATTGTTTTTGGACAATCAAGATTTCGGTTTCCCAATGAAAATCGATACTCTCAGAAACTCTCGTTTCAATTAATTAATAACATTATAGTAATCCCCGTTGAGGTAAATAATACAAAGTTGTCCTTTATCTTAGATACTGGGGTCGATAAAACAATCTTATTTAGCCTTTCTGAAAACGATAGTTTGGGATTGAAAAATGTAAAAAAAATTTCATTACATGGATTGGGAAAAGGAAAAGCAATCGATGCCTTAATTTCACAAAAAAACAAATTAAAAGTGGGTGCCCTGAAAAGTAATGATGAAACCATTTATGTGGTTTTAAAAGACCAATTTGAGCTTTCAGGAAAAATGGGCACAACCATACATGGTATTATTGGCTATAGTTTGTTGAAGGATGTCATTGCCAAAATCAACTACAAAACAAAAAAAATAATACTGTACAATCCTAAAAATTTTCAATACAAAAAATGCAAAAAATGCGAAGAATTTCCCGTCGAGTTTTATCGGAACAAACCCTATGTTGATGCAGCCATTCAATTAGATACGATTGGAAATGAAATGACTTCTGTAAAAATGCTAATAGACACTGGTGGAAGTGATGCACTTTGGTTGTTTGAGGAATCCCATGAAAAGATCAAGACCCCCCTTCGGCATTACAATGATATTTTAGGGGAAGGTTTGAGTGGAACGATCTATGGAAATAGAGCTCGGATTCCAAAAGTTAGATTGGGTAAATTTGAAGTTTTACAACCCACAGTATCCTTTTTAGACACCATTTCTACCCTCCAAGCAAGAGAATTTGAGACCAGAAATGGAAGTATTGGAAGCAATATTCTAAAGCGGTTTAAAGTTTGGATTGATTATCCAAATAAAAAATTGATACTCAGAAAATGTGCTGCGCTCACAGGAGGCTTTGAATACAATATGAGCGGTTTGGATATCGTATACAATGGAGAACAATTAGTAAAAGAAATGGATCCAGAAAAAGTAATTAGTTATTCAGGACAAAATTCAAGTTTCGAAAACAATAGCAATACCATTACATTTTCGGCGAGTTACCGATTTAAGTTCAAGCCCTCTTATCGCATTTCCAAAGTCTTACAGAATTCACCTGCTGCACTCGTTGGAATTTACCCCGATGATATTTTGTTAAAAATTAATGGAAATTCAGTACATGATTTATCCATTGGCCAACTGATAAAGAAGCTGCAAACAAAAGATGGTAAAAAGATTAGGGTAACGATTCGTAGAGGTGAAGATATTCTAAAATTTCAATTCAAATTAAAGAAAAGAGTTTAATTGTCGGACAATATGCTTTTTTCTTTTTCAAAAGAAACTTCAGAAGTAACGTATCCTTTTATTCGAATTACTTTTCGAGTTTGTTTCGCATTGGAGAAGATAATGATTTGTTTGTTAAACCTTCCAGGCTTTTTTGTATCATAAGAAACTTTTATTGTTCCCTTTGCTCCGGGCATAATTGGTGCCTCTGGTTTTTCAGGAACCGTGCAACCACAAGTAGACTGTATTCTTTTGATAACGATGGGCGCTGTGCCAATGTTTGTAAATGAAAAAATACGTGTTCCATCTGATTTTTTTGCAACCGAACCATAGTCAATAGTTTCTTTCTCAAATTGAAATTCTTGCGCATGTATTGAAAATGAAACAAAAAGAAAGGTTAAAAATAGCAGAAAGCTCTTCATAGTATCAGATTAATGAGTAAAATTATAACAAAAATTTTGTTTTAAAAAATCAATGACTAATTTTCTCCTGAAAGTAGATAATTGTATTTTTGCGACCTATATTTTAAAATTTAGCCCAAAGTATGACAATTCCATCTAAATATGATGCCAGCCAGGTAGAAGACAAGTGGTATGAGTACTGGATGCAGCATGATTATTTTCATTCTTCTCCAGACGATAGAGAACCTTATACCATAGTAATTCCACCTCCCAATGTTACCGGTGTCTTACATATGGGACATATGCTAAACAATACCATTCAAGATGTGTTGGTTCGACGTGCGCGTTTGTTAGGAAAAAACGCATGTTGGGTTCCTGGGACAGACCATGCATCCATTGCTACCGAAGCAAAGGTAGTGGCACGATTGAAAGAACAAGGAATTGACAAAAGCGATTTAACCCGCGAAGAATTCATTGCCCATGCTTTTGAGTGGAAACACCAATATGGGGGAATTATACTAGAACAATTAAAAAAATTAGGTGCTTCCTGTGATTGGGATCGTACCGCATTTACCATGGATCCTGATATGTCTGAGTCTGTGATTAAAGTCTTTGTAGATCTCTACAATAAAGGATTGATTTACCGTGGATATCGAATGGTTAATTGGGATCCAGAAGCAAAAACTACGCTGTCAGATGAAGAAGTAATTCATGAAGAACGACAAGGATATTTATACTATTTAACTTATAAGATTGAAGGTGCTGATGAAAGCTTAACCATTGCAACTACGCGACCAGAAACTATTTTTGGCGATACCGCTATTTGTATCAATCCAGAAGATCCACGTTTTACGCATTTAAAAGGAAAGAAAGCTGTTGTACCTTTGAGTGGACGTGTAATTCCGATTATAGAAGATACTTATGTAGACATCGAATTTGGTACAGGTTGCTTAAAAGTAACGCCTGCACACGATGAGAATGACAAAGCCTTAGGAGAAAAACATAAATTAGAAGTTATTGATATTTTTAATGACAATGCCTCTTTAAACTCTTTCGGACTGCATTATCAAGGAAAAGATCGTTTTGTAGTTCGCGAAGAAATCGCAAAAGAACTAGCTGAAAAAGGAATTTTGGTGAAAACCGAAATTCACACGAATAAAGTAGGTACCTCGGAGAGAACCAAGGCGGTTATTGAACCCCGTTTGTCAGATCAGTGGTTTTTGAAGATGGAAGATTTGGTAAAACCAGCGATAAAAGCGGTTTTAGGAGAAGATTCAGAAATCAATTTATACCCAAAGAAATTCGAAAATACCTACCGTCATTGGATGGAGAATATTCGCGATTGGAATATTTCCCGTCAATTGTGGTGGGGACAACAAATTCCTGCTTTTTTCTATGGAGATGGAAAAGAAGATTTTGTAGTTGCAGAAACCAGAGATGCAGCTTTATTATTGGCAATAGAGAAAACACAAAACCCAGCATTGTTGGCTTCTGACTTAAGACAAGATGAAGATGCCTTAGATACTTGGTTTTCTTCTTGGCTTTGGCCCATGTCTGTTTTTGACGGAATCCGAAATCCAGAAAATGAAGAAATTAAATACTATTATCCAACCAACGATTTAGTTACCGGACCAGACATTTTGTTCTTCTGGGTAGCAAGAATGGTGATTGCTGGATATGAATATAAAGACGAAAAACCATTTCAGAATGTATATTTAACAGGATTGGTGCGAGACAAACAACGCCGTAAAATGTCGAAATCTTTAGGGAATTCGCCAGATGCGTTAAAGTTGATTGAGCAATACGGTGCCGATGGTGTGCGTGTAGGTTTGCTACTCAGTGCTGCTGCAGGAAACGACCTCATGTTTGATGAAGATTTATGTCAGCAAGGAAAACAATTTGCCAATAAAATTTGGAACGCTTTCCGATTGATCAAAGGCTGGGAAGTGGATGCGAGCATAGCACAACCAGCAACCGCCATCAACGGATTGGCTTGGTACGAAGCAAAGTTTCAGAAAGCACTGGCAGAAATAGAAGATCATTTCTCTAAATACCGTTTGTCAGATGCTTTGATGGCGATTTATAAACTTATTACCGACGATTTTTCTTCTTGGTTATTGGAGATTGTAAAACCTGCATATCAGCAGCCAATTGACGTAAAAACATTTGCGGCGATCATTCAGGTTTTAGAAAATAACTTGAAAGTATTGCACCCATTCATGCCCTTCTTATCGGAAGAAATTTGGCAATACATCACAGAAAGAACTCCTGAAGAAGCTTTGATTATTGCTAAGTATCCAGCTGTGAAAGATTTTGATACAAAAATTATTGCTGATTTTGATATTGCAACCCAAGTGGTTTCAGGAATTAGAACCATACGAAAAGACAAAAACATTCCGTTTCGAGATGCCATCGAATTATTTGTGGTTGAAAACGAACAAAATGCCAAAGCCTTTGATGCGATCATTCAGAAATTAACAAATACGTCAGGCATTGCAGCAGTTTCAGAAAAAGTAGACGGCGCATCTTTTAGAGTAAAATCGAATGAATATTTTATTCCGATTGCTTTGGACAATATCAATATAGCAGAGGAGCAAGAAAAATTAAACAAAGAATTAAAGAGAGCTGAGGGATTTCTTTTTGGTATCCAAAAAAAGTTATCCAATGAGCGTTTTGTGAACAATGCACCAGAAACGGTATTGGCAGTAGAACGCAAAAAAGAAGCCGATACCTTGGCAAAAATTGCAACCCTTCAGAAGAGTTTACATTCATTAAAATGATCATTAACTAATTTCAACAATGCTATAAGTAATTGCTTGCTCTCGCATATTTCTAAAAAAGTAAAAAAAGATAATATTTAATACAAATACTTGCTATTGGGGAGAAAAATTAATTATGCCTTTCTCAGAATTTTATTAAATTTGATTGTTTTCTAAAACTAAATAACATGAGAAAATTTATTTTTTTACCAGTTGTTATAATGCTCGTTTTTCTATCATGCAACATAGAAGTTAATCAAATAGATGCCTCTCCATATCCAATACAAAATCGAGGGTATAAAATGCTACTTATAGGGAATAGTTTCTTTAGACCCTATGCAGAAAAACTAGATGACTTGTCCATTATCGCTGGATTTGAAAATCACAGTAGTACCCGAATTACTCGAGGAGGGGATAATGGAAGACCAATCAATTTTTGGAATGATTCAAATAGTAATGAACATCTTCAAATCAAAGCAGCTCTAGATGCAGGAAATATTGATATTTTCGGGATGACAGCAGGCCATGAAACCGAGGACCCTTCTGAAGGACATCGTTCATGGATAAACTATGCATTACAAAACAATCCAAACATTATGATCTTTATTGCGATACCACAAATTGATTTCCCTGCTGATTGGGAACAACGAGCACAAGAATATGGGTTTGATACGATACAAGAATTGTACGATTATTTTGTTAATGATATTGTGCACAATGAGATGGTAGATGTTTTGCGTTCTGAATTTCCTTCTACAAAAATTTTCACGATTCCAACAGGTTGGACATCGGTTAATTTGGATCAAATGAATATGAATAATGAACTGATGGATGACATAACAAGATTTGGCCCACAATCAACTTCATTGTTTATCGATAATAAAGGGCATCAAGGAAATATCATTAGAGAAGCAGGGTCACTATTATGGCTAAATAGTATCTATGGTGTTGATCTAAGTACCTTTTCTTATGACACAGGTTTCAACACCAACTTACACCATGTTGCAAAGCAAATAATGGATAGTCATGATCCAAATTACAAGTTGTAAAGACATCATCTTTGAAAATAAATTATCAGATGTTTAAAACGTCTAAATCACAACCAATACAGTTCGATTTTATTCCTATTGGTTCCAAAATTATGCTTCAGAATAATTTTTATTTTTGGGAATAAAATTTGAAATAATGAGTGGTAATACCCTTTGGTTTAAGCACCATAAATAAACTCTTATTTGTTTAGTTTTAATTCCAATAAACATCTAGTATCATTTCGTAAATGAGTAAGTGATTTTTAAGACCAACACACCTCTTTTAAACCTAACACCAGTAAGGGGTTTATAAATTTGTAAAATAGTCAATCCTTAAATGATAACTACTTATACTATTACATTTATTGTGTGATTATTTGACCCAGAATGAATATTGTTGAGATGTAGGAATTGTGTTTTATGAAACCAATTGTGCTTTTAAAGTAACAACAGTTAATATTCCTTTGCTAAGTTCAGTTATTAAGAATAAGCGAAAGTGTGGATTAATATATTTTTGTTTACTGTAAGTAAATGAATTTATTTTTGTATTTTTAACTTTTTAATAGCAATTAATCATTGTGTAAAAACTTGACGGATTCAACCTATTAAATTTACAAACAAGAAATATTTATTATTATGAAATCATTGAAATTATTATTAGTCTTATCAGTTGCAATCTCATTTACTTTCTGTTCATCATCAGATAGTTTAAAAGTAATACCAAAGGATACAAATGTCGTTGCTGTAGTTGATTTTTATTCTTTAATCAAAAAAGGTCAATTAGATGAAATTACAGAATTAAAAATTTTTAAAGGGATCAAAAAAGAGATCAAAAACGAAAATAAAAAATTATCAAAATTTGTAAGTAATCTTACAGATGACCCTACCTTGACTGGATTAAAATTTACGTCAGATATATTTATGTTTTTAATAGATGAAGGAAATGATCAAAAATATACTGCTTTTTCAATGGAAATCAATGATGATGAAAAATTTGCGGAATTTTTAGAAAATGCAATGGAAAAATTAGGTCTTGATTGTGACATTGAAAATGAAGAAAATTACAATTATGCTTTAAGCACTTCAGAAGCTATTTGGGGTTGGGATGAAGATAAATTGGTGCTATTGATTGCAACAAACTATTCTAGTCGTAAAAATTTAGAAGATACAATTGAAACAATCATGGAATTGGACGAAGAAGATCAAATTTCTGAAAATGAAGAATTTGTTAACTTTCACAAAAACAAAAAGGATATTAGCTTATGGGTTTCATCAAATTTGATGAAAAGTTCAGAATTCGCCGGAATGTATGATGAAATAACAAAAGAAATTGATTATGATCTTGAAGATAATTATGCTTCATTTTTCATAAATTTTGATGATGACAATATTTCTTTAAAAGCTAAATTCACTCCAAATAGTGAAATCCAAGAATTGATGGATGAAAATGACTGGAGTAATTCATTTAATGACGATTTGCTTAAAAATTTTCCAAATAAGAATAATTTAGTTGGAAGTATTTCAATAAATCCAATGGCATTTTACAATAATATTGAACAACAAGATGGAAAAGAATTTGAAAGTTTTAAATCTGAATTTGAAGAAGAATTAGGTTTTGAGTTAAAAGAATTATTCGAATCTTTTAAAGGAAATGCTGTGTTCAGTTTATATGGCTTTGAAAATATTGAATATACATATATGGGATATGGATATGGCTTTAATAAAAATAAAGCTAAACTCCTAGAAACGAAACATACGATTGATAATGCTGGTACTTTATCATCAGAACAAAAAAGGTTGTTAAATCAAGGGAAAACAATACAAACACCCAAATATCCAAGAAATTCTATAAATATTAAAAACGTATTAGATAGAGGTGGCAATGTAGAAGAAGCTATAGAGCAAAATATGGCTGTTATTTGGTACGAAGGTGGTAGGGAATATGGTAGATATGTCGAGAAAACCAAAAAAGAATACTTACCGCTAATGGGAATGTCAATGGACCTTAATGGTAATAAGATGATGAAAAAACTGGTTAAAAAAATGTCAGAAAATAATAATAATGAAATAAAAAAACGTGGTGATTATTATGAAACCAAGTTTGAAAATAGATATCCATTATTTTTTGCTTTCAATGAAGAAGTTTGCTTTATTACTAACGATGAAAAAAGTATAAAAAAATTCAAAGATGGTGGGTATGATGACAGTTTGAGTAATTCAGAGATGTCAGACAACATGTTTTATAGTTATTTGAATCTTGACTTAGATGATTATTCCAAAGAATTTGAAAAAAAGATGAAAGATGGGATGAGTAGATCTGATGAAAAATTATTTGAAATCTGGAATGAACTTGCAAAAAGTGTTGAATTTAAGGTAGAGGACAATTACTCTTTTGAAATGACTTTTAATACCAAAGAAAGTGATACTAACACTCTAAATAATATCATTACACTCTTAGATGATAATTATAAAAAACTGTCTTTATAATTTGATGACAATTAGATTAAACAATATTAAACCTTCATATATGTCAGATTCAGAAATTTCTGAATCTGACATATATTTACAAGAAAGTGTACTGTTTGAAAAGGGGAGGAAATATTTAATTAGAGCAAATTCAGGTCACGGAAAATCATCACTGTTAAACATTATATATGGAAGTAATGCCAACTTTGATGGAAATATAAATTACGATGGGAGTTCAAATCACAATACATTTAGCTTTCGAGAGTCAAAAATAAGTTATGTTTTTCAAGACCTTAAATTGTTCCCGGACTTAACAATATTTGAAAACATTCAACTTAAAAATGGCTTGACAAACAATAAATCCGTTGAAGAAATTGATCATTTGATAGATCAAGTATTATTAAGTCATAAGAGGGATAATTTAGTTAGAAACCTTTCTCTAGGTCAAAAACAAAGAGTCGCAATAATAAGAGCATTATGCCAGCCATTTGAGTTCCTATTAATGGATGAACCTTTTAGTCATTTAGACGAAAAAAATTGTGGTATCATTTCAAATATAGTTTCTCAAGAACTAGAAAAGCAGAACGCAAGCTTAATCATGACATCGCTTGGTGATACTAGTTATTTTGATTACGATAAAATACTAAACTTGTAATTATGCTTTTTAAACTACAAAAAAAAACACTTATTATATCTCAAATAATAGGGTATGCTTTCACATTGTTAATTGGCGCAACAATCATACTGGTAACTTCCCAGTTTTACTTTGATATCAAACCATTGTTGTCTCAAGAAACCGATTTATTTAAAACGAAAGCAGTTGTCGTAAGTAAAAATATCACAGTGTTTAAATCAATAAATAAAGAGAAAATTTACTTTACAGATGAAGAAATCAAAGAATTAGAAAATCAACCGTTCATAAAAAATATTTCAAAATTTAATAATGCCTCTTTTAAAATAAAGGCCTACACAAAAGAATCAGAAAAAGTTCCAGGATTTTATACTGATTTATTTTTTGAGAGTATTCCTCAAAAGTATCTAGATGTGGAAACTGAAGAATGGGATTGGGACCCTTCTTTAGATTTTATTCCAATCATAATTCCTGAAAACTATTTAAAACTCTACAATTTCGGTTTTGCACAAAGTCAGGGACTCCCTGTTCTGTCAAAAAATACGATTTCACTGATTGAATTTAATATTAAAGTTTCTGGAAATAATCAAATAAAAAGATATAGAAGCAAAATTGTAGGGTTTTCAAATAAAGTGAATTCAATACTGGTCCCAGAAGATTTTTTGTTATGGGCTAATAAAGAATTTGGAAGAGGAGATAAAAACAAAACAAGCCGAGTTTTAATTGAATTTAAGAACCCTTCAGACAAAGCAATCTTGAAGTATTTTAATGAAAATAATTACTCGATCAGTAAAGATAAATTAGAGTTTAGTAAACTTGTTTTTTTCTTTAAATTAGCTCTTCTTTTTGTGTTTTTTATTGCTCTTGTAATTATAATACTTTCTATTTCGTTCATTATAATAAGTCTTAATTTGATCATTCAAAAAAATAAAGAATTAATCTTGAATTTGTATAATATTGGCTATAATCACAATAGAATTGCAAAGTTTTATCAAATTTTTATTAGCTCAACAACAGTTTTACTGATAATCATAGCAATATTTATTAGCAACTTTACAAGAAATTATTATATAGAAAAAATCGTTGATTTACTTGATTTTACATCTAAAAGTAACTACATACTAATATCTGGTATGTCATTAATTGTGATCCTAATCTTCGCATACAATCTATTTATAATCAACTACATCAAAAAGATAGTTCAACCTAGAGAAGAGAAAATATCGAAACTCTAACAAAACTGTACATGATTTGGTTACTATTTGAATTGTAAAGAAATTATAAAAATTTTCTAATCCAAAGATCAATAGTTTGACTTTAGTCCTGTCTTTCTGCTCTGAAAAGTCTTCAGACATAGCAGAACATGAGTAAAAGAATAGAGGAATCAAAACCGAAACTTTTTCCTAGCTGATCGTATCTATGGGTACCATCATAAAGAAACTACTTTGATAGACGGGTCTTAATAACTATATTATATTGAGATTTATTTGACATAAGGTATTCATTTATTGTCTATTTTAGCCAAAATAATAGGGGATGTAGCTCAGTTGGCTAGAGCGCTTGACTGGCAGTCAAGAGGTCGTGGGTTCGAATCCCATCTTCTCCACAACTAACCTTGTAGGTCTCTGGTTTACAAGGTTTATTTTTTTTAGTTGCCTTTTCTCTCTAAAAACCTTATTAACAGTAAGTTTTAAACAACAAAAAAGCCTCACATTTCTGTGAAGCTTTACTTAATTTATTTCTGATTCTTAAAATCGAATTGCAAAACCCATTGAAAGGCCAAGTTCTTCAGATTCTAAACCATAAGTAAGAGTTGGATTAAATTCAACACGATTACCAATTTTCACTCTATAACCAGCTCCTAAAGCTCCTCCATCTATAGCTGTATCTGTTAAGCCATACTCACCGTATGCAAACCAAGATTCAGTTAAAAAGTAACGTGCAGCAATACTAACTGCAGCATCATATTGCAAATCACCAAATCCTAAACCTACACGAGCACCAGCCTGAAGTGCATCTGTGAAGCTGTATAATGCCATAGCATTAATCATGCCTCCAGAATATCCATCACCTGAAACAAAGGAAAAATTAGAATCTCCTTGCATAGTCCATTTGTAGTCTGCAGAATCTTGTGCGTTTGTTGATAAACACATCAATAAAAAAACTGGAATAAATAATAAATTTTTCATAATAATACAATATTTATGTTAATATATTACAATATTAATAAAAAAATAATAATAATGCAAATATTACTTTTGTTTAAAAAGTAATTTTGATGATAATGAATGTAAGTTTAATCTATTTAAGAAGCTTAGAGATAGCTGAATTGAAGGAAGAAGATATGCCTATGGTTTATTATTAGAATTTTTAATTTTTAATAAAAGCTGTTTTATAATTCCAATAAATATTAAAATTAATGACGGCCAAAAAGTTAGGAATGCCATAATTCCAAATATAACTGGATTTGGATTTGGGTCATCTAATATTCCGAGTTTGGCACACAACATAATTAATAATAATGGAGAACATCCTACTATAAAAATTATGAGTCCTATTTTAGTAAGTTTATTTATCTTTTTCATTCGTGAAATCTATAACTTTAGTTTTGATTAAACTATTGAATTATAGTTAAAGGTAAATTTACCTAAAATAATATAAGAATCAGACATTTATTAAAGCTTTGGGACATTTGTCTATAAATGTTAGTTTAACCTATTTAAGAGGTTTAGAAATAGCTGAATTAAAGGAGCAGGATATGCCTATGGTTTAGTGTGTTTGTTCATCTTCTCCAAAAATGATAAAAAAACAAACAAGAATATTATACAACAAATAGGCGTAATAATTTGACCCCAATCATCACTTTCTTGAAATAATCTAACTATTCCAAAAATAATTGAAGACGTTGCAACTAATAATCAAATCCTCCTTAAAATAGTTCGACTTCACTCCCCTCTGCTCCACGGCATTATTCCCTAAAATAAAATTTATTTTAGGGAATATTTTTTTACATTTGATAATCCAATTATCCATCTATTGAAAAAGTTTCTGCTATTCATATTGCTTTCAATCATTTCGTGCTCAAAAGACGAAACTCAAATTAGTCAGCCTTTAGTCAACAACATGTATTTCCCAAGCATAGATTCCGACCAATGGGAAACTATATCACCTGGTGAGCTAAACTGGGATTCTATTGGAATTGGGAATCTATATGACTTTCTTGAACTCAACAACACTCGTGCTTTTATAGTTTTAAAAGATGGTAAAATCGTATTAGAGAATTATTGGGGCAATAACATTTTAAATACAGCTCCTTTTGATAGAAACTCTAATTGGTATTGGGCTTCTGCAGGCAAGACACTCACTGCCCTTATGGTCGGGATCGCACAAGAAGATGGGCTTTTGTCTATTGAAGACAGTAGTGCTATATATCTTGGCAATGGGTGGACCAGTTTAACAGCAGAACAAGAGGGTTTAATTAAAATTAAACACCAATTAACGATGACAACTGGGTTGGATTATCAAGTAGTAAACCTTAATTGTACAGATCCAGATTGCCTAAGCTATAAAAACACCCCTGGAACAAACTGGTTTTATCACAACGCCACATACTCACTTTTAAAGGATGTCATCGAAAACGCAACCGAAACCTCATACAATGAATTTACCAATCAAAAAGTGAAAATAAAAATAGGAATGGGTGGAAGTTGGATTCAATTAAATAACAGTGACACATACTACAGTACAGCCAGAGACATGGCAAGATTTGGGCTATTGATATTAAATGAAGGTGTATGGGACGAGGATGTTATCTTGAATGACACAAATTATTTTTCAAATATGGTAAATACATCTCAAGAAATAAATAAATCCTATGGATACTTGTGGTGGCTTAATGGCAAAGAAAGTTTGATTCCTCCGGGGATAACAATTCCAATACAGGCTTCTTTGGCCTCCAACGCCCCAGAAGATTTAATTGCAGGGATGGGTAAAAACGGCCAATATCTTGATATTATTCCAAGTCAAAATCTAGTAATCATTCGCATGGGTGAAGCTCCCGATAGTGATAATTTAGTCCCCATTAATTTCCATAACGAAATGTGGAGTTATTTAAACGATATTTTATTTTAATAATTCCAAATCCACCCCAAAATAGTTCGAATTCTCTCCCTTTGGCTCCACAAAATAAAAAAAAACCACTCAAATTGAGTGGTTTTTTTGGATGTGTTGCGTGTTGTTAATTCGCAGAAAGTAAATCTCCTTTTCCTTTTGAGGACAAGAACGATTCAGAAGTTAAATAAGTGTCTATTTCTTTGGCAGCTTCTCTCCCTTCAGAAATGGCCCAAACAATTAAAGATTGTCCTCTTCTCATGTCTCCAGCAGTAAATACACGCGGTACATTTGTTTGGTATTTTTTTGCTTTGTAGTTATTTCTTGTATCGAGTTCCAAGCCAAGTTGTTCGCTCAACGAAGTCTCAGGTCCTGTAAAACCTAAAGCCAATAAAACCAAATCACACGGCCAAATTTTTTCAGAATCTGGTTTTTCATTTAAAACAGGGCGTTCTCCTGGCTTAAAAGTCCAAGATACTTCCACGGTTTTTACAGCAATCAATTCATTTTTAGCATTTTTAATAAACTCTTTGGTACTTATCAACCAGTTGCGATCACAACCTTCTTCGTGTGAAGAGCTTGTTTTCATTTGCAAAGGCCAAAAAGGCCAAGGCGTTTTTTCGCTTCTCAATTCGGGTGGTTTTTCCATAATTTCGAAGTTGGTGACCGATTTTGCACCTTGTCTGTTGGAAGTTCCCACACAGTCAGATCCGGTATCTCCACCACCAATAACGATTACATTTTTATCCTTTGCTGATAAAAGGGGGCCATCAACTTCTTTATTGAACAGTTGCTTGGTTTGTTGTGTTAAGAAATCCATCGCTTGCACAACACCTTTTGCATCTGCTCCGTCAATAGGCAAAGCTCTTTTTTTAGTAGCGCCACCACAAAGAACGATCGCATCAAAATAGTCTAGATTTTTAAGGTCATAATTGCCACCCACATTCACATTGGTTTTGAGGATTATCCCCTCTTTCTCTAGAATAGTAATCCTTCTGTCGATGATCTCTTTTTCCAGTTTAAAATTTGGAATTCCATATCTTAACAAGCCACCTATTTCATCATCTCTTTCAAAAACAGTTACACTGTGACCTGCTCTGTTAAGTTGTTGTGCAGCAGCTAGCCCAGCAGGTCCAGAGCCAATAACGGCAACTGTTTTACCGGTTCTACTTTCTGGCAAGATGGGTTGAATCCAGCCATTTGCAAAGGCCTTTTCTACAATGCTTTTTTCAATGTCTTCAATGGCTACAGGACTGTCTACAATTCCCAAGACACAGGCTTGTTCACAAGGAGCAGGACACAGTCTTCCTGTAAATTCTGGGAAGTTGTTGGTGGCATGTAAAAGATCGGAAGCCTTTTGCCATTCCCCCTTGTGTACCATGTCATTGAAGTCAGGAATTAAGTTGCCTAATGGACATCCACTGTGGCAAAATGGAATCCCACAATCCATGCAGCGAGATCCTTGTTTTTTAAGCGCTTTTTCTGGCAAGGGTACCGTAAATTCTTTGTAATTTTGAATACGTGATTTTACAGCTAAATTGGTTTCGTTCTGTCTTTTGAATTCTTTAAATCCTCCTATTTTTCCCATGTCTTTTTATTAAGCTGTTAATTTTTCTGTACGTTCCTCTCTTGCAATTCGCTCTAATGCCTTCTTATAATCTTTTGGGAAGACTTTAATGAAGTTCAATTTCTCGGTTTCCCAATTTTGAAGTAATTTTTCTGCTAAAGTACTTTCTGTATATTCATAATGTTGAGTGATGTCTGCTTTCAGTTCCTCAAAGTCTGCAGCACCTAAGGTGTCCAAATCAATCATTTCTAAGTTACACAGATAGTCAGAGAATTCATTATTTTTATTATATACGTATGCAATACCACCACTCATTCCTGCGGCAAAATTTCGACCTGTTTTTCCTAAAACAACCACTTTTCCACCGGTCATGTATTCACAACCATGATCTCCAACCCCCTCTACAACAGTTGTAATCCCCGAATTTCTTACAGCAAAACGTTCTCCTGCAATTCCGTTGATGTAGGCTTCTCCTTTAATAGCACCATAGAAACAAACGTTTCCAACTATCACATTGTCTTCAGCAACAAAGGTTGCTTCTTTGGGTTTCTTTACTATTATTTTGGCGCCAGATAAACCTTTTCCTAAGTAATCATTGGCTTCTCCTTCTAGCTTTAAAGTAATTCCTTTGGTAGAAAAAGCACCAAAACTTTGACCAGCAGATCCTTTAAAATTTAAAGATAAAGCATCTTCTGGCAAACCATCTTCGCCGTGTATTTTAGAGATTTCGTTGCTAATAATAGCTCCTAATGTTCGATCTGTATTTTGAATTGGATAAGATAAATTGACTATTTTTTTATTAATGATTGCTGATTTGGCATCGTTTAGAATTTGCATGTCCAATACATTTTCTAAATTATGATTTTGTTTCTCTGAATTTGAAAGGGTTGTGGTTGCTTCACTTTCCGGTTGGTGTAATATAGCAGCAATTTCAATTCCTTTTGCTTTGTAATGCTGAACTGCATTCTTTGCATTTATTTTATGGGTTTGTCCCACCATTTCTTTCAAGGTTCTAAAACCAAGACTCGCCATGATTTGTCGTAACTCCTCGGCAACAAAATACATATAGTTGATCACGTGTTCTGGAGTCCCTTTAAAATTCTTACGAAGTTCAGGGTCTTGGGTTGCAATTCCAACAGGACAGGTGTTTAAGTGACAAGCACGCATCATAATACATCCCGAGGCTACAAGCGGTGCGGTTGCAAAACCAAATTCTTCTGCACCTAATAAGGCTGCAATGGCAACATCCCTTCCTGTTTTTAATTGACCATCACATTCTAGAGCGACTCTCCCTCTTAGATTGTTCATAACCAAGGTCTGTTGTGCTTCTGCCAGACCTAATTCCCAAGGCAAACCTGCATGTTTTAAAGAGGTGAGTGGGGAAGCCCCAGTTCCACCATCAAAACCAGAAATTAAAATAACATCTGCCTTTGCTTTTGCGACCCCTGCAGCAATGGTTCCAACGCCTACTTTAGAGACTAATTTCACATTGATTCTTGCTTCACGATTGGCATTTTTTAAATCGAAAATAAGCTGAGCTAAGTCTTCAATCGAATAAATATCGTGATGCGGTGGGGGAGATATTAACCCCACATAAGGTGTCGAATTTCGAACTTCGGCAATCCAAGGCAATACCTTTTCTCCGGGCAATTGTCCGCCCTCACCTGGTTTTGCACCTTGTGCCATTTTAATCTGTATCTCTTTGGCATTGGTTAAGTAGTTGCTAGTAACTCCAAACCTTCCTGAGGCTACTTGCTTGATAGCACTGTTTTTCCAGTCGCCATTTTTTTCTTTTGAAAAACGATTTTTATGTTCTCCTCCTTCACCAGAATTGCTTTTTCCACCAATTCGATTCATCGCAATGGCCAAGTTTTCATGGGCTTCTTGACTGATAGATCCATAGGACATAGCTCCTGTTTTAAATCGTTTTACGATTTCTGTCCAAGGTTCTACTTCTTCTATTGATATTGGGTCGAGGTTGTTGAATTCAAACAAGCCTCTAATGGTCATTAAATTTTTATTCTGGTTGTTAATTTCATCAGCATAGATCTGATAACTATCCACATTTTTTTGACGCACTGCTTCTTGTAATTTAGAAACCGTTGTTGGATTAAACATGTGTTTTTCACCATTTCTTCTCCAGCGATATTCACCACCAATTTCTAAAGGAAGTGCATCTTTGAAGCTTTCTAGTTTAAACGCTTTCTGAAATCTTTTCTGAATGTCCTTGTCTAAAACGACCAATCCAATTCCGCCAATTCTAGTCGGAGTGTTTGGGAAATATTTTCCAACAAATGCTTTCTTTAATCCTAAAGCTTCAAAAATTTGAGAAGCACGGTAGGAGTGGAGTGTAGAAATTCCGATTTTATTCATAATCTTCAGAATTCCTTTTCCAATCGCCTTGTTGTAGTTTTTAACAGCAACTTCGGCATCTATTCCTTTAATCACGTTTGTCTTTACTTGGTCACGAATGATTTCGTTGACTAAGTAGGGATTAATGGCACTGGCACCATAACCAAATAAGGTTGCAAAATGATGCGGTTCTCTTGGCTCTGCAGATTCAATTACAATTCCGAACTTCGATCTTTTTTGTTTTTTGTTTAACGAGTGATTTACATAGGAACAGGCCATTAATGCAGGGATCGGAGCGTTGTCTTCGTCTACACCTCTATCGGAAAGGATAATGATATTGGCACCTTCGAAAATAGCCATTTCACAGGCAACTAAGATATCATCCAATGCTTTTTCCAATCCGTTAACTCCTTTTGAAATCGGATACAACATTGGGATCACAACCGATTTAAAGTCGGGATGTTTTAGGTTTTTAAGTTTGTCTAAATCATCATTAGAGATGACTGGATTTTGAATGCGTAATTTTTTTGCTTGTTCTGGAATGACATCAAAAATGTTACGATCACCCCCAATTGCCAAACTAATATCGGTAATTATTTCTTCACGAATTCCGTCTAAAGGTGGATTGGTGACTTGTGCGAAAAGTTGCTTGAAATAATTGTAGAGCAGTTGCGGTTTGTCTGAAAGTACAGCCAGTGGCGTATCGATTCCCATAGAACCTAAAGCTTCTTTGGATTGTGTTGCCATGGGATTGATTACAGTAGAAATGTCTTCTAAGGTATATCCAAAAACACGCAAACGTGTGTCGTACTTTGTTGCTTCAATCGGACAAGTATTATTAGTATAAGGTACTTCAGAAAGTGGAAGTGTATGGGTATCTACCCATTCTTTATAGGGTTTTTGAGAAACAATTTCATTTTTTATTTCTTCATCTTCAATAATTCTACCAGCATTCATATCTACCAAAAACATTTTTCCTGGCTCTAAACGACCATGGCTTTTTACATTTTCGGGTTTTACATCTACCACACCAATTTCTGAAGACATGATGACAAAACCGTCTTTGGTTTCGGTATATCGAGAAGGTCTTAATCCATTTCGATCTAACAATGCTCCAATGAAATTCCCATCGGTAAAAGGAACTGAGGCAGGACCATCCCAAGGTTCCATGATGCAGGAGTTGTACTCATAGAATGCTTTTTTATCTTCCGACATGGTTTGGTGTTTTTCCCATGCTTCAGGAACTAACATCATCATGACTTCTGGTAAAGATCTCCCTGTCATCAATAACAGTTCTAAAACCAAATCCATGGAAGCAGAATCGGATTGTCCTTCACTTACAATTGGAAATATTTTTTTGATGTCTTCACCAAATAAATCGCTTTTCATGATTTCCTCGCGCGCCTTCATTCGATTCACGTTTCCACGTAGCGTATTGATTTCTCCATTGTGACACATGTATCGGAACGGCTGTGCCAAACTCCAAGCAGGAAATGTATTGGTGGAGAAGCGCTGGTGTACTAGTGCCAATCTTGTTACTACATCTTCTTCTTTTAAATCCTTATAGTAACGCCCTATGTCTTCAGGAATTAAAAGTCCTTTGTAAATGAGGGTTGTGGTTGAAAAACTTGGTAAATAGAAATAATCTCTTTGTGATAATTTAGATTTTGAGATGATGTGTTCTGCAATTTTTCTTGCAGCAAATAATTTGGCATTGAATGCTAAGTCGGACAGTTCTTGATCATTCTTATCGACAAAAATTTGTTTTATTTTAGGTTCTGATTTTGCAGCAATTTCACCAATACTAGAAGTATCTACAGGAACATCTCTCCAGCCAATAATGCGCAAACCTTGTTTTTTGATTTCATCTTCAAAAGCGGCAATACAAAAGTTACTTTGATTGGAACTTCTTGGTAAAAAAACCATTCCAACGGCATATTCCTTTGGAGCTGGAAGACCGAAGTTGCAAACACGTTTGAAGAAATCATGTGGAATATCAATTAAAATTCCTGCGCCATCCCCTGTTCTTCCGTCCGAGCTAACTGCGCCTCTATGTTCTAGTTTTACAAGAATCTCTAAAGCATTATGAATGATTTTATTCGATTTTTTTCCTTGAAGATTACAGATAAAACCAGCACCACAATTGGCGGTTTCGAATTCAGGTAAATAGAGGCCTTGTTGTTTCATTTTGTTGAATAATTTTCGTAAAATTAGTATTTTTATTGAAAATAATTCAATGATTTAGGTGTTTTGATTTTTTTTTTATTGAGATGACGGAAAAAAGGTAAGAAAAATGAAATAATCATAAATAAGGCATTTTATTTTGTGATATTCATAAAAAGCACAAAAAGCCTACAGGATTTCTTCCTGTAGGCTTTAAAAAGCTATTTTTTATTCGAACCTAGTGTTCGTTCAATCTAAAATCTGGATAGGCGTCCATTCCATGTTCATGTGCATCCAATCCTTCCAATTCTTCTTTCTCACTCACTCGAATACCGATGGTTTTCTTTAGGGTATAAATAATGATAAAGGAAGTAATGATACAAAAGATAGCATATGCTGAAATTCCTAATAATTGACTTAAAAATTGTGATCCACTAGCAAGGTTTCCGAAAATACCGACAGCTAAGGTTCCCCAAATTCCACATACTAGGTGGACTGCTATGGCTCCAACAGGATCATCTAATTTTAATTTGTCAATTAAACTTACGGCAAATACAATGAATGCACCAGCAATTCCACCAATTAAAATGGCATCTGTTGGCGACATTTGATCTGCACCTGCTGTTATAGCTACCAAACCACCAAGGATTCCGTTTAAAAACATGGTTAAATCTAAGTTTTTGTACATGATGGTAGAAACTAATGAAGCAATCACACCTCCTGCAGCAGCAGCTAAACAGGTGGTAACCAAGGTTAAAGAGGTTGCACCAGGGTCTGCAGATAATACAGAACCTCCGTTAAATCCAAACCAACCCAACCAAAGGATTAAAACTCCAGCGGTGGCTAGTGGTATATTATGACCAGGGATTGCTTGAATTTTTCCGTTCTTAAATTTTCCAATTCGAGAACCAAGTAAGCATACGGCTATTAAAGCTGCCCATCCTCCTACAGAGTGTACTAACGTAGACCCTGCAAAATCATAAAAAGGCGTGTCTAATTGATCTAAAAATCCACCTCCCCATTTCCATGATCCGGCGATTGGGTATACCAATCCTACATATAGAATTGTAAAAATCATAAAAGGTAAGATTTTCATTCTTTCAGCAACAGCTCCAGAAACAATCGTTGCTGCAGTGGCTGCAAACATTCCTTGAAATAAGAAATCGGTCCAGAATGTGTATCCCTCATTGTAGGTCAAATCTAAGGCACCGTCTTTTAAAGGTGCGGAGATTCCGAAAATAAAATCACCTAAATAACCCGAAGCGTTAGCGCCCCAAGTTGGGTACATTAGGTTAAATCCAACTAAGGCATATAATAAGAGCCCAACTGTAATGATAAAAATATTCTTGAATAAGATATTGATGGTGTTTTTTTGTCTTGTCAATCCGATTTCTAAAAAAGCGAAACCTAAATGCATAAAGAAAACCAGTGCTGTACACAGCATCATCCATACATTATTAATTGTAAGTAATTCCATAATTTAATTTTGTAAAAGTTTAGTTTAATGTTTCTCCGCCTTTTTCGCCTGTTCTAATTCTGTAAGCTTCCTTGATGTCGCTTACAAAAATTTTCCCATCTCCAACATTTCCTGTTCCTGCAGCATCTATGATGGTTTTTATGGTGATGGCTTCAAAGTCATCATTAACAACTATTGAGATGTATCTTCTTTGGATGTCGCTTGTGCTATAGCTAACTCCTCTATAAACATGTCCTTCTTGTTCGTTTCCTAAACCCGTAACATCCCAATAAGAAAAGAAGTTGACTCCCACTTCATGCAGTGCATCTCGCACGGCGCTGAATTTCGATTTTCTGATAATCGCTTCGATTTTTTTCATGATAAAAAGTATTAAATTTGTTGTTTTAGAAAGTGTATACAGCAGCTACTGTGAGTCCAGTAATGTCTTTTTCTCCAAAAAAGGTAACATCATTAGAGGTATCGTACCTTAGTTCTGTTACTAATTTTAAGCTATCTGTTAAGTTTGTGTTTCCTGTTAAAGTAAAAGCGGTCTGACTTGCGTCTCCAGCTCCAGAGGTTGTTGTGTAAAATTCGGGTCTTAATCCTAAAGAGAATGTTTCTGAAAGTGTTTGTTGTAAATACAATGCAATTCCTTGGTATCCAGAATCGGCATCACTTGAATTTGCATATGCCGCATTAATTCCTAAGAAAAACGAATCTGTTACATCAAACCCTCCAGTATAATCTAAGTACAAGACGTCTGTAAAACCAAACCCATCTGCACCATAAGCAAGGTTGAAAAATTGCCCCTTGTATCCTGTTTGAAATCCTAATTGATAATCATTTGTATCATTTGCTCCTGCAACAACTCCATGAGGGTTTGTGAATGCCACCATAAAAGAGAGGTCTTCAGAGGCCGCATAATCTAATTTAAACCCAGTATGAGAAAATGGTCCTGCATTAAATAAGTAGGAAACAGAATAATTAAAGTTTCCTGATGGAGAGATGACTTCGTACCCAAAGAAAGTATTAAATTGTCCCAGTGTAAATTTTAGTTTGTCAGTAGCTTGATAATAAGCATACAATTGGTTGATGGCTCCTGTATATGCATTGGCAGCATTCGCTCTGGGTCCAAAAGCAAGGTCTGCAACAACGCCTCCTTTTCCTTTTTCATAAGTAAAAACAGTATTCGCCATTCCCAAACCAAATCCGTTGGCTCCAACATCAGATAAAACGCCAACGCTTCCTAAATCGCTGCTTGATAGATTGCTTGAAAAATAAGTGTCAACACTACCACTTAGTGTAAAAGTTCCTTTTTCTTCTTTTTCTTGCCCCATTGTTAAAAAGCTGTTAGCTACTAATAGTGTAAAAATAATTTTCTTCATAATTCAGTTTTATAGTTAGTGATGGGACAAAAGTAGAGATTAAATATTCAAAAACAAGGCTATGTATTTTTAAAAAGGCATTTTTAAAGAGTGTACCCTCAAAAAAAAGGGGGGTAAAATGATTATAATGTAATTATATTAAAATCATAGGGTATAAATAATAGGGTTATTGAAAAAAAATTAATTTAATTATGAAACTGATAAAAATGCAATTTGGTAAAAAAAAATATTTTTATTGTACTTTTGACGCTATGAAATACCCTTTTTCTCACTTAGTTAAAATTCAGTTTTTAGGTTTTCGATTTCATGGATGGCAAAAGCAACCTGGGATAAAAACAGTTCACGACATTGTGGATAAAAGCTTGCATTTTGTTTTTGAAAGAGAAGATTATAAAACCCTTGGCGTCGGGAGAACAGATGCAAAGGTCTCTGCAAGTAGCTATTATATAAATCTTTTTACTCGATTTGAATTGAATAAAGAAACGTTTTTAAAAGAATTTAATAAAAATGCACCCGCAGATTTAAAAGCGGTTTCTTTTAAAGAACTGCCAGAAGGTTTTGATCTGATCAATTCAGAAAAGATCAAAGAATATCATTATTATTTTTCTTTTGGTGAAAAAAATCACCCCTTTGCAGCCCCATTTATGACAGGATTGCAAGAAAATTTAAATCTTGAGCAGATGAAATTGGGAGCGAAATTATTTGAAGGAGAACATTATTTTCATAAATATTGCACAAAACCCTCAGCAAAAACTCTTTTTAAAAGAAGGATAGATTTCTGTGAGATTTTAGAAAATGATGTTTTAATGGCCAATTTCTTTCCCGAAAAAAGTTATGTATTAAAGGTGCGAGGCAAGGGGTTTTTGCGCTATCAGATCCGGTTGATGATGGCAGCCTTATTTGAAGTAGGGAATGGTAATCTATCCTTGCAGTATATTAAGGCATCTTTAAAAAAAGACAACGATCAAAAGTCCTTACGAAATGTTGCGCCAGGTTCTGGGCTGCAATTATATGATATTGATTTTGTTGTTTAGATAGAGGACAGGTATACTGAAATTATTGCATGCTATAAATCAAAAAAACCATCTTTTAAAAGGTGGTTTTTTTAGGGTAAATATAAATGAGTAAACTTATCCTTTGAGAACCCCTCTTGAAATTACAATTTTCTGAATTTCAGAGGTTCCTTCATAAATCTGAGTGATTTTTGCATCTCGCATTAAACGTTCTACATGATAATCTTTTACAAAACCATTTCCTCCATGAATTTGAACCGCTTCTACAGTGTGTTCCATCGCAACTTTAGAAGCGTATAGTTTTGCCATTGCCGATGACATGTCATAGTTGTTGCCTTGGTCTTTGTCCCAAGCAGCTTTCATAACCATCATTCTTGCAGCAGTAATATCGGTGTGCATGTCTGCTAATTTAAAGGCAATTGCTTGGTGATTGCAAATTTCAGTACCAAAAGCTTTTCGCTCTTTCGAATATTTTAATGCCAATTCATAGGCTCCAGCAGCAATTCCCAATGCTTGTGCAGCAATCCCTATTCTACCACCAGAAAGAGTCTTCATTG
>Ga0206127_1000817_pt1 | contig 36708 bp, 37 predicted proteins | sample Helgoland_Spring_6_FD_148646 | JGI IMG/M metagenome (GOLD analysis project Ga0206127, IMG submission 148646) | Pelagic subsurface seawater microbial communities from Kabeltonne, Helgoland, North Sea - Helgoland_Spring_Bloom_20160419_1 | ecosystem: Environmental > Aquatic > Marine > Epipelagic ...
ACTAAAATTAAAGACTGAACTAAGCATGTAGAGCCGTAGGCAGCGGACTGGCGGACGCGGGTTCAATTCCCGCCGCCTCCACCAATAAAATAACCCTCACCACGCAGTGGTGGGGGTTTTTTATTGCATGAAAAAAATCGCATAATCCTCCGCAAACCCATTGATAACAAACCCTCGGGCATCCAAAAATTCCCACTACGTTAATCAACGTATTTCTTATTGATAATGTAATATCAATAATAGCGGTCAATTCAATAACGCGATTAATTCGGAGAATTTGATTATGGCCAGTACCGGTAGTGTAAGCGCATGGGAAGAGGCGCTCTTAGTAGCAATGATTCAGTACCCTGTTCCTGTAATAAAAGGTCCAGAGGATATCCAAACTCAGGTTGATCAAATATGTAAAGCCGTAGCCTCGACTAAAGCGGGTTACCCTGATGCAGATTTGATTGTCATGCCTGAGTATTCAACGCAGGGTCTTAATACGTCTATTTGGACCTATGACGAAATGTTGCTGACAGTTGATAGCCCTGAGGTTGATCAATTTAAGCAGGTTTGTATTGATAGCAAAGTATGGGGTGTTTTTTCCATTATGGAGAAAAACGAAGACCCATCTAAGCCTCCTTACAACACAGCATTGATTATTAATGATGAAGGCGGCATTGCCCTTCATTATCGTAAGCTACAGCCTTGGGTGCCCATCGAGCCATGGTCTCCAGGAAACTTCGGTATGCCAGTTTGTGACGGACCTAAGGGTTCTAAACTAGCGGTCTGTATCTGTCACGATGGTATGTTCCCAGAGCTTGCTCGTGAAGCTGCTTATAAGGGCGCTAACGTGTATATCCGTATTTCTGGTTACTCAACTCAGGTTAATGACCAGTGGATTTGGACTAACAAGACCAATGCATGGCAGAACCTGATGTACACCATCTCGGTTAACCTTGCGGGTTATGACGGTGTGTTCTATTACTTCGGTGAGGGTACTGTCTGTAACTATGATGGTAACGTTATTCAGCAAGGACATCGAAACCCTTGGGAAATTGTCACCGCTGAACTATTCCCTCGATTAGTCGACAAGGCTCGTGAAAACTGGGCATTGGAAAACAATATCTACAATGTGGGTTGTCGCGCCTATGTAGGTAAGCCTGGTGGTGAAAAAGAGAATTACTTAACCTGGGTTAAAGATCTTTCTGAAGGCAATTATAAGTTACCTTGGGATGACAAGATCAAAATCAAAGATGGATGGAAGTACTATCCAGATGGCGTGAAGCTTGGGCCCATGCCAAAAGACGAGGATTAAATCGTTTTCTAAGTTTTAGGGTAGGCTCCAACTCCTGCAGAGTTTATACTATGGAGCCTACCCTTATTTAGTGAGAACGGTTTTATGTCTCAAAGGCGCAACACCCCACAACGTAAAACCATTGAAGCTCTTCTTGAGCAATCAACTTCTCCTATTCTGCCAAAAGATTTACATCTTCAAGCGCAGCAGACCTTACCTAACTTAGGGATAGCCACTGTTTTTCGTGCATTAAAAGATTTAGTGGCCGAGGGCGGTGTTCGCGTGGTGGAAATACCCGGTGATTCGCCTCGTTATGAATCCATTAAGCGCAACCATCATCATCATTTTAAATGCAACAAATGCGAAGTGGTTTTTTGTATTGAGGGATGCCCAGGTAATCTAGAAACCATGCTAAATCCGGGATTCGAACTCAGTAATCACGATATTACGCTGTTTGGTACCTGCGCTGGTTGCTCATAGGCCAGAATTAAAAGCTCTCAAGTACGATTAAAAATTTTCAAATCCTATGGTCGCAACCTCATTCTAGGGTTACACTCAAAGTATGGCGATTGAAAACATACTTAATACAAAAGTTGGGTTAGCACTGGGGAGTGGCGGTGCTAAGGGCATTGCGCATATTGGTGTTTTAAAGGCATTACAGGATGCCCATGTGCAGGTCGACTATGTTGCTGGTACCAGTGTAGGAGCCATGGTCGCTTCTATGTATGCGTTTAATATTAGCATTGATACCATCGCGGAAATTGCCCAGCGTTTAACCCTCACTCAAATTACTACTTTTAAATTCAATAAAACCGGTTTTTTTACCGCGGATCCATTAAAAGAAATTCTCATCGAGCACCTAGGTGAAGTTAATATCGAGGATGCTGCAATTCCGTTATCAATTGTTGCTACGGATATTAATACCGGTGAGGAAGTTATCTTCACCGAGGGGCCTTTAGCGGACGCAGTCTGTGCCTCGGCCTCCATTCCGGGGGTGTATATCCCGATGCAGCTTAACGGGCGAACCCTAGTTGATGGTGGCATTGTGCAAAGTGTGCCGGTGCAGGCAGTTAAAGCCATGGGTGCAGGGGTAATTATTGCCAGCCAGTTGGGCGGCGTAGGTGCCTACGAAGAGCCAAAAAATGTGCTTGATGTGATGCGCAATGCCTTCGATATTGCCCTAAGTCATCGTACTTATGAAGAAACTAAGGCCGCTGATATTCTAATTGCTATGGATTTAAGAGACTTTAGTATCTCAGATAATACCGAGCGTTATGATGAGCTGTGCGCCATAGGCTTTGAAGCGGCATCCGAAGCGTTGAAAAAAATGTCCTGGTACCGAAGCACCAACCCATTGCTTTATCTATGGCGGGTTTTAAGGGTAATAACGCCATTTAAGGTGCCTGAGATATTGGGTTGCTGTAAAAACAAGTCATAGCCCAACCAGAAAAATTCTTCTTGCCAATAACAGGCAGGCAATAATCACCACCCATAAGAGTAGTCTTTGCAGAATACGCTGATTCTTTTGGCTTATTGAAAACTGCGAGCCCAAAATACCACCTACAGCAACAGCGCCTAGATAGGGTGCAAGCTCCTCGAAGGTAAAGGGTATTACTTGCGTTTGCCATTTGGCTAATAAGCCAACTACTGAGTTACATAAAATAAAGCCACCACCACAGGCTGCTGCCTGTTTGATGCCGGCAAGATGAAGTAGCAGTAGTGCTGGCACTAGATAGATACCGCCGCCAATCCCTACTAGCCCCGCTAGAAAACCCAGTACAGCACCCAAGACTGCGATGCTTATATAGGCAAATGGCGTCGCGATTTTGTTCTGTTGATAGTTGTGCGGATGAAAGTAAATAAGCCGAAAAAAGATCACCACTAAACTGATCAAAAGAAGGCTATGTATAACAAGGGCGTCCACCTGCATTGAGCCCCCTATATAGGCAGCGGGCATTGAAAATAGTAGGACCAAACCGAGAATTTTCCAGGGCATGAGGCCTTTGCGGGTAAATTGAATACACACCAAACTACTCACCAATACATTTAGGCTAAGAGCAATGGAGGGGATCATTAGCGAGGGTACGGCTAGGATAACCATCCATGCGGTGTAGGATGACCCGCCACCCAAACCTACACTACTGTGAAGCAGGGCCGATACAAAAAATACGCCAATGATTAGGCTATTTAAAACCCAGTGGTCAATTAACATTATTCAGAGCACAGTAGATGGTCTACAAAATGGCAGGGCTTGGTTCGTGAATCTAGCTGTTCAGCAATGATTTTATTCCAACCGGTTTTGCAGGCATTTTGTGAGCCGGGTAAACAAAATATGCAGGTGTTGTTTGCCATGCCGCCAAAGGCTCTAGACTGAATAGTTGAAGCGCCAATCTCTTGATAAGAAATCGCTCTAAATAATTCACCGAACCCTTCGATAGGTTTTTCAAATAATGGGCTGATGGCCTCGGGGGTGACATCGCGCGAGTAAAAGCCAGTCCCGCCTGTGGTGATAATCGCATTCACCGAACGATCGCTAATCCAGTCTTTAACAACTGCCTGAATGGCAGAAATATCATCTTTAATAATCACTTTTGTATGTAAACGATGGCCGGCGGTGACCAAATTTTCAGCTAGAAAATGCCCCGAGCTATCGGTTTTTTCGTTGCGGGTATCTGAAATAGTCAGCACAGCAATGCTGAGTGGTTTGGGATTGGATACAACCATAATTTACACCTATTTCTTTTTAAGATAGTCCATAGCTAGCCAATTAACCAACCTGTTACCTATAAAACTTATGCATTTGTTTTTGGTTATTGGCTAAGTGGTGATATTTGTTTGAATGTATTCATTCGCTGTGGCGCTCTATGGTTTATATTTGAAGAGTAGGTAATAACAATTTATCGAGTTACATGGATGTAGGTGTTGAGTTGAGATGATCAGTTTTTCTCAGGCACAGTCAAAATTAAGGGAGCTCTGCGAGGCTTGGATTACAGAGGTTGGGTTGGCGTCTGAATCTAGATCTTTGTCTAGGGGTTTGGGCTTTTATCTGTCTGAGGATATTTGCGCAGCCCAAAACGTACCTCGGCAAACTGTCTCGGCTATGGATGGTTATGCGCTCTGTATGGCGGGTGACGCCGATAATGCTAAAGCGCATTCTGAATTTCAGATTTGTGGCGAATCAAGAGCGGGCAAGCCCTATTCGGGTGCGCCGCTTGGTGGTAGTCAGTGCCTGCGAATCATGACCGGTGCGGTGGTTCCCGATTGGGCTGATACTGTGATTATTCAGGAAAACACCCAAAAAGTTGCCGATAATAAAATAGTCCTGTTACAGGATATTGCTGTGGGCAAAAATATTCGTCGCTGTGGTGAAGATATCCGTCAAGGACAAATATTATTTAAGCAATACCAATCTATTACGCCATCGATTGTCTCTGCTCTTGCTAGTCAGGGTATTGGGACAGTTAATACATTTAGAAAACTGAAAGTGGGATTCTTTGCTACGGGTGATGAGTTAAAAGCGGCGGGAGACACTTTGTCATGTGGCGATATTTACGAGAGTAATTTATCAGCCATTGCCGCTTTGATTGATGGCTTGCCGGTGGAATACAGCAATCTGGGTATTATCAAGGATAGCAGAGCGGATATAGCGCACTGTCTCCAGCAGGCGGCTCAAAATTTTGATGTGGTTATCAGCAGTGGTGGTGTTTCTGTGGGTGATTACGACTACGTAAAGGATTGCGTTGAATCTATGGGTAAGCTTGATAGTTATAAGGTGGCTTTGAAGCCAGGGAAACCCCTTTGCTTTGGTGTGTTGGGTGATAAGCCGCAAACCAGTGCGCTGTTTTTTGGGTTACCTGGGAATGCGGTTTCTTCGTTTGTCACCCTGTCTGAATTTTTTCTGCCGGCACTTCGTTTTTTAGTGGGGGGCAGACAATCGCCACAAAAATTACAGCTTATGGCGACCCTTGATAATACCATCCATAAAAGCTCCCAGCGCTTGGAGTTTCAGCGTGGATTTTTGTCTTCTATGGTTTCTTCTGCGGGGGATATTAGTTGGCATGTAACCACCTTTAGTGAGCAGGGTTCTCATCTTGTCTATGGTTTGGCGCAGGCTAACTGCATGGTAACTCTGTCTGAAGATAGCGGTGCTTTGCAGGTAGGTGATAGGGTAAAGGTCACGCCTTTTTCTTGGTGCTTTAATGGATAATTCTCTCGCGGTGAAAGATGACATTATCCTGACGGATGCCTATCAGCGGCAGTTTTCTTATTTGCGGCTTTCAATTACGGATCTATGTAATTTCAAATGCAGTTATTGTCTGCCCAATGGTTATGAGGGTAAGGCATCGCAAAATGAATTGCGCTTAGATGAAATAAAAACACTAATCGCTAGTTTTGCCGAGCTAGGTTTTAAGAAAATAAGATTAACTGGGGGTGAGCCTAGTTTACGCAAAGATTTATTGCAGATTATTGATATCTGTAAATCTCAACCTGGGATTGAAAAGGTTTGTATTACTACCAATGGCTATCGGTTGAATCACTTTTTACCGCAATGGATTGCCGCGGGTATTGATCAGGTGAATATTAGTATCGATAGCCTGTCCCCTGAGCAATTTGAGTTAATTACTGCCTCATCAAATTTGCCAATGATTATTGGCGCACTCAATAAAGCCATTGATGGGGGCTTTACGGCTATAAAAATTAATACCGTTTTGTTGCGTGAGCATAAAGATTCTCAGGTAATGCCATTAATAGATTGGGTTAAAAATAAGCCCATTGCATTGCGCTTTATTGAGCTTATGCAAACAGGCGATAACAGAGAATTTTTTAATCGCCAACATTTTTCTGCCGATAAGGTGAAAGACCTATTAGTCGATCAGGGTTGGACAGAGAAATCGCGCCTTATTCATGCAGGCCCTGCTGTTGAATATCGGCATTCCAGTTATCCGGGTTCGGTGGGTGTCATCGCACCCTATAGTGAAAATTTTTGTGATACCTGTAATCGATTGAGGGTGACCGCTCAGGGTCAGTTGCACCTCTGTTTATTTTCTGAAAAGGGCAAAGACCTTAGGCATCTTTTACAAACCACTGATTCGGCACCTTTAACAGAATTTTTGCGTTCAAGTATTTATGAAAAACTGCCAAAGCATTATTTACAGCAACAGAAGACCGGGGCTACTCGTCATTTTGCAATGCTGGGGGGTTAATTGAGGGCACTTATGGGTGAATTAAGTCATTTAGATGAGCAGGGCAAGTCGCGCATGGTGGATGTGGGCGAGAAAGCAGTGACTTGGCGTGTCGCGGTGGCGCAGGCAAGAGTTTGGTTTCCTGCCATGCTGTATGAAAAATTACAACAGACTCAGCTAACCACGGCCAAGGGTTCAATTGTGGATACAGCGAATATTGCTGGGATTATGGCGGCCAAGCGTACCGCAGAATTAATCCCTATGTGTCATCCATTGCCTATCGACTTTTGTCAGCTGAATTTTACGCCAGATGACCAAAGCCACAGCCTCATAATTCGGGCTGAGGTTAGAGTGAATCATAAGACAGGTGTTGAGATGGAGGCACTCACCGCTGTCTCTGTGGCGGCATTGACTATCTACGATATGTGTAAGGCCCTGTCTCATGATATTCGTATTCATGATGTCCAGCTGTTGAAAAAATCTGGCGGTAAATCCGATTTTAAAGGGGACTCTTAGGCTCCATGAAAAAGTCTTTATCTAATAAAACGATACAGCTTAACTATTTTTCACGCTTTGCTGAGCTGACAAAAAAAACCAATGAAGCCTGGTCAACCGAGGCGGTCACTGTACAAGAACTTTGGTTTGAGCTCGACGAGCAGTATGCTTTTGACCTCGATATAAGCATGGTTCGACCTGCTGTTAACCATGAATTTTGTGACTGGCAGAGGGTAATTAATGATCGAGATATTATCAGTTTTATCTCCCCGGTCTCAGGCGGTTAATGCCAGTGCATTACTTTGAATTAACAGAGAAGCAAATTGGCAGAGACTTATTGGTAGAAAAGTTTAGTGACCCTGCCTGCGGTGCCTTTGTTAGCTTTGAGGGATGGGTTCGAAATCATCATGACAACCGACCGGTATCTCATTTGTTTTACGAAGCCTATTCTAAGCTTGCCATCAACGAGGCTAGTAAGATTTTAGAGCAGGCATTGGTGAGCTATGGTATTAATTCAGTAATCTGTATTCATCGTTTAGGGCGCTTGCAGATTGGTGATATGGCGGTGTGGGTTGGGGTTAATGCGGCTCATCGAGGTGCCGCTTTTGAAGCCTGCCGCTTTGTGATTGATGAAATTAAATTGCGGATTCCCATTTGGAAGAAAGAGTATTACCTAGATTCAACTGCGCCTTTGTGGGTTGGGTCTGAGGTAGCGGGATGAAGTCTATAGCGGATTACTCACGACAACTGTCTTTGCAATGGATGAACGAGTCTAGACAGGCAAGTATTATTCAGTCACGAGTGTTAATTTTTGGTGCAGGCGGACTGGGGGTGGCGGCAGTCAGCTATTTAGCCGGTGCGGGTGTGGGTACTATAACGCTGGTTGATCAAGATCGAATTGAAGCCAGTAATCTGCATCGTCAGACTATTTTTCGGGTGGCGGATATTGGTCAATATAAAGCTAAGGTGGCTGCGAGTTATGTCAGCGAACGCAATCCGAATTGCGCGATGAGTGGGCTAACGGAATTTTTAGATCTACAGAATTTGCATGAGCTATTTGAGCAACATGATTTGGTTTTAGACTGTACGGATGATCAAAATTTTAGCCGTTTGCTGAATGCGCTCTGTTTAGTCACGGGCAAGTTAGCAGTTTTTGCCAATGCAGTAAAAATGGAGGGTCAGTTATTCGTACTCGACCCTGAGATTAATAAACCTTGCTTTAATTGCCTGTGGCCTGTGGGGCAGCCCCAAGGCGACAGCTGTAATCAGCTAGGTGTATTGGGGCCAGTACCGGGAATTTTGGGTAGCTTTCAAGCGTTGGAGGCAATTAGGATTTTGGTGGGATATCACAGTGCTTTGCAGGGGCGCCTATTACATTGTGATTTTTTAAGCTATGAGTTTTCAGTATTCGATGTGCCAAAAAATAAGACCTGTTGTCACAGTTTGTGTGACTTAGATCTTGAATCTGATTTCGATATTTATCTTGCGGACCATGTGCCCAGAATTGATCAGTCACTCTGCGAGAGTAATATTTTAGTAGATATTAGAACTAAGGATGAAATGAGAGACGAGCCTTCTGCATTTTCAGCGCTTCATATTGAAGCGCTGAAATTGGCAGAAAATCCGCACAAATTTTTAGAGAAAAATTTACAGTATTTATTACTTTGTTCTTCGGGAAAAAGAAGCAAAAAACTCTGTAATGATTTGCTAAAAACAGGGTATGAAGTCACCGCCTGCCGGCTTCATTAAATTTGCCGGCGGGCGCTCTAATTAAGGTAAAACTTTTTCGTTAAAACTCAACCTTGGCCTGAACGTAGAGGGTACGTCCCATACCAGGAATAACCTCGCCCACAGCAATATCACTGCCGCCGTTACGATTAACAGAATTTAGATGATTGGCATAGTAGCGATCAAATAGGTTGGTGATTCCTGAGCGTACCTGTAGCTGATTATTGACAGTCCATTGGGCGCTGAGATTAATAATGCCATAACCTGCGGTTTGAGATTCGTTAGCGTAGCTCGCTACATGTTTTTGTCGTGCATAAATAATGGATTCTACACTTACTTTGAGCGGTGCCTGCGCTGCTTGATAATTAACGCTAATGCGTGCGTTAGTGGGTGCGATGCGATAGAGGTTATCTTTAACGTCGGTGCGCTTGCCACGAACATAGCTAACAACGCCATCCGCTGACCATTGGTTATTAATGCTTAGGTTCCAGTTAGTATCAAGACCATAGATTTCGGCGTTGGTATTGCTGTAAACCAGTGCCGGTGAACCCGCCATCAAATTACTTAGGCTGTTAACCGCTAAATCAGTGCTTGCTGTGCCCTGAATATAGTTATCAATTTGACGATAGAAAATTTGTGGCTGAATGCTAAAGTTAGCTTTACTTTTACTTAAGCCTAAATTGATCTCGCGAGAGGTTTCAGGTTTAAGGTTTAGATTGCCCACATAGTTGCGACCGTCGGCAAGTCCACCAGTGATGGATAGCGGTACCCAAAGATAGGTTTCTCGATAAGAGGGGGCACGCTGTTTTATTCCCAGGTCAATACTTAGCGCGGTGTCTTTATCTAGAGCACGATTGAGTTTAACAACCAGATTATTGGTATTGTGGTTAAGGGTACGATCAGCTTGATTAAAGGCATTAGCAAGTTCTTTGGCACAGTCATGCATAGTTGAACAGACATTGTTGTTCATACCCATATCCATATCGCTGCCCATCATACCCATAGCGCCTACTGTGGCACTATTGAGCTCAATGCGATTGTGGCGATAACCTACCTGATAGTCCCAGCTGTGATGGTTGCCATTAAGCTCAGCAAAAACACCTAGGCTGTCTCGCTCGCTGTCGACAAAGTTGTTTACTTCGAAATGATCATTTGTTGGGTTGGTAATCAGGGAGTCATGGGTTTGACGATTGCTATCAATGCCTAGCTTTAGTTCGCTCGCAGTTAGGGGTAATAGGGTATCAAGGGACCAAGAAAGATTTTCAGCATTGGCTTGATTATGGCGATACTTCATAGTCATTGGCGGTTGTTTGCGCAGACTATGGTTATCCATGCCATGATTTACGTTAGCCCATGCAATAGCTAAATTGAGTTCACTAAAGACACTATTGTTGGCTAAATCTGAGCTCAGTTTAAGGCCGGCCATATCAGTATTTACATTGATAATATCCATGGCCAGGGCGGGGGTGCCGCTATTGGCAACATTATGTCTGCCGGCAAAGATTAAAAACTCATTTGTGCTAGTTTTTGACTCATAGGCTAGATCATAACGCTCACGCTGATACTGGGTTCCAGTGACGGTCTTGTTGTCGCCGGCAGAAAAATTATCGCCCTCATTGTAAGAGCCTAGCAGTGAAATTTTATGCTGATTATTGGCATTCACCAATTGAATGTCAGTGTTAGCCTGTTGACCATTATTGTTTTGCTGAAAAACGGCATAACCGCTGGTGTTAAGTTCTTGGCTCTGGGTAAAGCTACCACGATTGAGTTTTGCCACCATATGGCCGCCAATGCTTTCTTGCGCTTGGCTGACCGGGGTAATACCTCGGTATATTACGAGGTCACTTAATAGGCCTGAAGGGGCATAGGATAGGGGTGTGTCCATCGCATTAGGGCCGCCCGTTAAGGTCGGTGCTGAATCAAGTTTTACTGAAATGCGATCGCCAAACATACCGCGATACTGGGCTATACTGGTAATAGGGCCGTTGCCATTGGCGTTGGCGCCGGGCATTCTTTTTAGGACTTCTGCACTATCAGCGCTGGGTGTTGGGTTGTTGCTTAAATCTGTGCTTATTGCATTAGATAGCGGAAATGCTTGAATAGTGATTTCTTCTAATGATGAGTTTTGATTGGCTTGAGAGAGCGAGGTTAAAAAAACAAGACAAAAAAGAATTTTATTACGCATAGAATAGATACCGACACCTAATGAATTTAGGGCGGCATACTAAGGTTTTAGGCGGTTAAGGACAATGTGACAAATTGTCGCAGGTCATGCTGATAAGCGTATTAGCCGTTTAACGATATGCCATTGCGATTTAAATAGGTGTTGTAAGAATAATTGCGCTAAAAATAGTTGGATTTTAGAGGTTGGTGAGATTCGAAAATTTTAAAATTCACTTATGGTTAGTTATTCAATATAGTAATATAAACTTATATGAAACGGTACTCCCAATGAAAATATCAAGCTTATTAATTATTTTACTTAGTATCAATCTTGCGGCCTGTGTTGGCAGTGGTGGTGATACTTCGGATAAACCTGTAATAAATAATACTAATGATGCAGATGTCGGTGACTCTGGTAATGGAGATTCAGACACAGGCTCAGACACAGGCTCAGACACAGGCTCAGACACAGGCTCAGACACAGGCTCAGACACAGGCTCAGACACAGGCTCAGGCTCAGGCTCAGGCTCAGGCTCAGGCTCAGGCTCAGGCTCAGGCTCAGATACAGGCTCAGATACGGGAGCTGACGCAAATATCTGCACAAATGGGCTTGATATCACAGCTGAACAAACCAATTATCAGACGGTTTATGATAATTGCATTGTTTGGACTGAAAATTTTGGTAGCGTCACTGTGAAATACAATTCTGACACTTCAGAATTAACCGGCTTAGGCTTGAGGATTCATTTTGACAGTTCGTCAATGGAATTCATGGAAAGCAGCGATATATTATCTAAAGGTCTTATTGGTCCACCAATTTTAACATCTGATGATAATGAAGACCTTGATCAAAACAGTAGCACTGACAAACTTTTAATCGCTGCCTGGGCGTCTTTAAATGGTGACTGGCCCGGAGAAACTTATCAAGATCTTGTAACGTTAAAGTTTCAGAAAATAGATGGCGGTTCAGTCAATTACAATTTGAGTTATTCTGCCACCAGTGTTTCGGTTGGTTTTACCTTTAATCCTTAATAAACTGAATATTGCGGGCAAAAGGAAGGGCCCGCATTGAAAATAACTTACTAGTTTGAATATAGAGTTAAAAAGTTCAAAAATATTATTTCCCTACGATAAGTTCAAAACCGGCAGCATTTGAGGAAGATGTGTAGTTAACAATGTAATCTTCATTACTGCTATCTACTTTGGTGAATTCTATCGTGGCAAGGTTGGCTTCCTCCTCGCCAGGCCAGATGCCAGTCAATGATGCCCAGCCAAGTAGGATAACCATGTCTGTCGACTTATCGTTATCTTCATTATCACTGTCTGGAGAGACACTTTCTGCGATTAAATCTGTCTCAAATTTTTCTACAACCTCAGAAAAGCTTAGCTGAGAGCTATTATAGTGAACTCTCAAGCCTATTCCGGGTGTAGTAGCATCATCTGACCTATACTTGACTGTTAACGAGGCCTTATTTCCATTCCATGTAATACAGTCATTATAAACTTGTTGGAAGTTTTTATAACTTGCTAGGGGTTTATCACAGCCCTCAACAGCACTGCCGACTACTTCATCATAAACTGGAGTTTCTGGAGTTTCTGGAGTTTCTGGAGTTTCTGGAGTTTCTGGAGTTTCTGGAGTTTCTGGAGTTTCTGGAGTTTCTGGAGTTTCTGGAGTTTCTGGAGTTTCTGGAGTTTCTGGAGTTTCTGGAGCTTCTTCACCCAAGCAGGCAACCAAATTGATACTGAGAAGAATAAGAAAAAGTGATGAAATTTTCATGGGTAGCTTCATTGTGATTAATTTTAGTTTGTATGAGAACTATTGTAGTAAATAACTACTTAAAAATTAATTTAAAATTCTTGGGTCTCGCCAATGGCTAATACCCAGCTATTTTCTTGACCTAATTTTGCTTGAGCAGCCTGTTTAAATCGCCGTGGTGGTTCATTAATAGGCTCATCCGCTAGATCAAAGGTTCCAAAATGAATGGCCACGGCTTTTGCTGCCTGAATATCTAGGGTTGCCTGCACCGCCTGTTCTGGGTCCATATGTGAGGATTGCATCATGGTCTGGGGTTTATAGGCCCCTATAGGCATTGCTGCTAAATCAAAGGGCCCTAAAGCTTCGCCAATCTTTTTAAAACCATCGAAATATCCGCTATCACCGGCAAAATAAAAACGCTTATTAGCTGAGGTCATAGCCCATGACGCCCACCCAGATTTATTGGTGTCAGTGAGGCTGCGTTTGCTCCAGTGTTGGCTAGGAAGACAATGTATAACCAGATTTTTAAATGTTACTGTTTCTCCCCAGTCCATCTGTTGGACATTTTTGATGCCCTTTTTGCGAAGAAGCTTTGCGTTATCCATAGGCACAAAAAAAACGGTATCTGGATTAATGGCAAAGAGTTTCTTTAATGTGGGAACATCCATGTGGTCATAGTGATTATGGGATATAACTACAAAGTCGATGGGGGGAAGATCTTCAATAGCCAGACCTAGCTTGACTAATCGGCGAGGGCCAATGGGGGGAATAGGACTGGCAGTTTTTGACCACATAGGGTCGGTTAAAAAGTTAACGCCATCGATTTGCACTAAGAGTGTTGAGTGACCCACCCAGGTGACCGTAGATTTTTCGTAGTTAGCACGTAGCCATTCGCCATTGTTGACGACATGTTTTGGTAACCCTTGATAGTCGCGTAAAACGGTGCCAAATCGTCGCAGTAAAAACCCGATGTTTATCCCAGTGGAGCCTTTTGACCAATTTGGATCCTGGTTGGTATAGCGACCATTTTCATCTTTGGGTGCAGGCTCAAATTGACGGTTTTTTTCTGCATTCGCCGAGGAAAAACAAAACGTAATTAGCGCGATGTAAAAAATATTTTTGTTCATTTTCTAGGGGCTCTGTCAGTTTGCATATGCGAATTCGCGTGAAGCATATTCCATTGTTTGGCTCGCTGTCATATATTGTTTGATAAGTTACGTATAAATACTCAGTTTGGGAGTAATCTGAGTGAATAATAATAAAACTCGGCTGCTATTTTGTGCCGCACTGTTACCAGCGATTTTGGTATCAATGATTTTTATAACAAAGCTTTTTGGTGCTCGTCTTTTCGTAGATGAGCCCGCGAGTAACCCTTTGCCTGGCGTCAATCTAAATACCCTGTTTGAAAACGATAAACAGAATGCCTTGGCTGTAAAAAAGACAAACACCAAAACACTCTTGGGCAATGGATCGGTAAATTCGGGTGCTGCGCTTAATCAAGAAAAATTAGAAAAAATAGCTAATACAATTCGTCAGAGTCGCACATCAAGCGCAGGTCAAACAGAATTGCCTGCAGATAAACAGCAGGAATTAAAGTTACTAAAGCAGGAATTTAATGCTAGTACTGAAAGCGACCTGAAGTTCGATGCTCTAGGTCGGGTTAGAGCTATTTATGATGCAATTGCTTTGTCTGGGGTGGACCATAACCTGCCCACTGAACTAGCAACGAAAATTGAAGAAATTACTCTTTCCTATCCTAATTTATTTGGCATTGGTGACAGTGGTGATGTCGTAAAATCAAAGGTCACCTGCTCGGATGATATCTGCGCCACTAAGATTTCGAAAAGCTTTTATGGCTTGCCTGCTTGGGACCATGAGCTGAGTATTAGCACCAAGGCCAATAAGATATTCGCTATTACCGGTAACTTTTACGCGCCTAGTTTAGGTGCGCCAAAACAATATGTACCTGATCAATCTAAAATCCGGTCTTCAATTGCGAGTTATTTTTCAAAAACTACTATAGATGTTGTCATCGCTGATTGGGGTGAATTAGGTATATCGAGAATCGGAAATCGGGATATTTATAGCTATAAGTTACCTCATGTTTTAGTAAAGAATAAAGCATTCGATATTATTATTTCTGCTGATACGAGCAAGGTTGTTTCAGTTATTTCATTAATCTGTGATTTATCGGTGCAAGGCTCTGGCGAAGACCTGAATGGCGATTTGGTGGACTTTCAAGTGGAGAAGGTGGGCTCTCTTTACCATATGATAGATACCCGATTCCCATTAAATTACAGTACCGAAGTCTATTCGGCTACTGATCCAAGTAACCCAATTTCTTCCCTGTGGCCAAATTCAGGATGGCCTGCGAGTGCAGTTTCAGCGCTAAATTATGCGAAACAGACCGTGGATTATTACAGTGATAATCACAGTTATAACGCGGTCAATAGTGCGGGTAGCAAGCTCTATATTACGGTTGATGAAAATGTGGAAAATGCTTATTGGAATTCTGGTTCACAGCAAATTGTTTTGGGTATTGGTGAGGGAGTTATTGCGCAACAAGGCTTAAGTTTAGCCGCTAGTGTAGATGTTATGGCCCATGAAATAACCCATGGTGTGGTGAGTTCAACCAGTGCTTTGCAGTATCGATACCAGTCTGGGGCACTGGATGAGTCATTTGCGGATTTCTTTGGTTCCATGGTTGATGGTGATGACTGGTTGATTGGTGAGGATTTGCTGAGCCCCTCAGGTCTGCCACTGCGCAATATGGCAAATCCCGCTGCGGGCTTTTCCTCTCAGCCTTTTCATTTTGATAACTATGCCTATTTACCTAATACCTCTCAGGGGGACTGGGGTGGTGTGCATGTTAACAGTGGTATACCTAACCGAGCCATGTATCTGTTGGCGGAGGGCCTAACAGATGAAAATATTGGTACATCAATTGGTAGAACAAAAACAGCTGACTTAGCTTTTAAAACTCTTCTTTCACTGAGCGGGAACTCTGTTTTTAATGAAGCCGTCGAAAACATGATGGCGTTGGCGACGGAGCTTTATGGTGAGAATTCGGCTGAATATATTGCGACACAGCAAGCTTGGTTGTCGGTTGGACTGCCCCAGCAAACAATTCAGTCATCCGGAACAACTTCTAACGCAGTGATACCCGATGATGTGACGGCAGTGGTTTCGCTGTTTCCCATGGGTGATGCTGAAACTACAATTAAAGAACAAAACGCCTATTCCGTTTATGTACAGCTATTTGATAATACCAATCCGCAATATATTAGCGAGCTTGATTTTGGACCAATGACGGCCGAGCTATCAAATTATCGTAGACCCTCATTAGTGGTGTTCCCGAATAGCGAATTTGAAATAATCTATCAAAGAATAACGGGTGAATTTTACTTAACCAATAGCAATAGCAGTGGTGAGGAGTTATTAGACGACGGCACTGGGATTGCCAATATCTCTGGTGACCATCAGGGAAAATTAGTAGCTATAGCTGACCGGAATCAACCGATTATTAATATCATCAATTCTGAAACTGGCGAGATATCATCTTTTGATGTGGTATTGCCCAACTATGGTCAGCAAGCTATTGAACCCGCGGTAGAATTTATTGATACCCTGCGGTTTGATCCTACTAGTCGTTATATAGTTTTTGATTATTTAACCTGCGCTCTAGGCGTCGGTGGCTGTGGTTTTGATAGTGAAGATTCCTTTTGGGCTATTGGGATTTTGGATATAAATTCTGGTGCTCTGACATTCCCGTTTCCCGCTCAGCCATTAAGAGTTGATATTGGCTACCCTGCCTTTAGTAACCTAACCGACCAATATATTACCTTTGATATGGGTGAGTCTGCTGAAAATGGTGAGGTTAATTCGTCAGTTATGCTGTATTCCCTAGAGACAGGGCAGTCGCAAATGATTGCAGACCCGGATGGCACTAGCTCTCAAGAGGGCGCCTGGGGTTCGCCGTCATTTACCGCGGATGATTCTGGCGTTGTGTTTTCTTACTCTGAAGACGGTGGGGAATTTACCTATATTGTCGAACTTGAAGACTATAGTCCGTCAACGAATAGTAATGCAGTCAGAGAAATTAACCCGTTCTATGCCTTTATTGGTTTCGCTTCGGCGGAAATACCTGCCAATATCAAACCTAGTTTGGAGTTGAATACTGAGATGCTTAACTGGGGTGCTATTGAATCATCTCAGCAGGCTTCTTTAGAATTTTGCTTAACCAATAATGGCGAGTTTCAAATTGAGCTGTATGACACCACAACACCCAATGATGTTACTTGGCTGGGCGATAATGGCTATCTGGAGTCTGGTTCTATGCAGTGTTCCAATATCGTTTTGGATACCACTGATTTACCCTTGGGTGAGTTCACCGATAGCTTTTCCATTATTCATAATGGCGCTAATTCGCCGACACCAGTGAGTTTGGCTGCTGTGATTGATCGTGATTCAGATAATGACGGTATTCTCGATCAGGTAGATATGGATGATGATAATGATGGTGTCAGCGATACTGAGGACGCTTTTCCATTTAACGCGAATGAAAGTCTAGATACGGATGGAGACGGTATAGGCAATAACATTGATCTGGATGACGATAATGATGGATTTATCGATATCTATGATTCGGCCCCCTTAGACCCCAATCAGTGGCAGGTAAATAGCTGGGATCTTGATGGCAATGGTTCGGCTGATGCCCTTACTGATGGCTTAGCCATGCTGCGTTATATGTTTGGTCTTCGCGATGAGGCTTTGCTTGATTCTGCGGTTGCTAATGATTCGCTATTGAGCAACGAGGAAATTAAAGCGCGCATTGAAAATATGTATCAAAATGCGGATATTGATAACAGTAGTCAGATCGACGCTCTTACTGATGGCTTATTGTTGTTGCGGTATCTGTTCGGTTTAAGAGGCGATAGTCTAATTTTGGATGTGGTTGCAGAATCTGCAGAGCGATCAACCGCGGTAGCGATTGAAAGCTATATCCAAGCTGCAATTCCTGATTAAAGTTTTTAACTGCTTAACATCCCTTTATCGATAATAAAGGCAATAATATCCTCTAGCCCTGTGCCATCATGCAGGTTACTAAAAACATAGGGGGTGTTGGGTCGCATTCTTTTAGTGTCACTGTCCATGACCTCTAAACTGGCTCCTACATAGGGTGCGAGATCGATTTTATTAATCACTAATAAGTCTGCTTTGGTAATACCGGGCCCTCCTTTGCGGGGTATTTTTTCACCGGAGGCCACATCAATCACATAAATCGTAATATCTGCCAGCTCAGGGCTAAAGGTCGCGCTGAGGTTATCGCCACCACTTTCAATAAAAATTAAATCGAGACCTGCATGCTGGTTGCTGAGTTCTTCCACCGCTGCCAAATTCATTGAGGCATCTTCTCGAATGGCAGTATGAGGACAGCCGCCAGTTTCTACGCCAATAATGCGGTCAGCTTCAAGGGCTTCGGCGCGAGTGAGTATTTTTGCATCTTCTTGAGTGTAAATATCATTGGTCACCACAGCTAAGTTGTAGGTGTCTCTCATAGATTTACATAGGGCTTCAAGCAGGGCGGTTTTACCGGAACCAACAGGGCCGCCAACGCCAATTCTGAGGGGTGCTGTGGAATGATCAACTGCAGACATGGGTTTTTCCTTGTTTATGATCTAAATAATCGGGTGTATTGAGTTTCATGGCGACTACTAGCAATAGCCAGTGCCGGTGTGGAGCTATGAATATCGAAATCTTTGATGGTCATTGCCTGTTGCACTGAGGCGGGAATATGTTCCGCTAATTCAAACATAATCTGTTGACCATCGGTTTGACCTAAGGGAATTAGTTTTACACCTGCTAATACGATATTTTCCAACCAGCCCCAACAGTAGCCATAACAGAGTTTTTGGGTGTCAATTCCCCACTGGCAAGCGGCTAGCGCAAATCCAGTAAGCTGACATTTTTTGACGTAGGCGGCTATATTCTCTGGAATTGAAACCCCTAGATTGGGTAATAATCGCATTAGTGCAGCACCTCGCTGCTGCTCTTCCTTGCGTAACTCTGAGGTTTCTCTGCATGCAATTAACCACTGAGTCCAGCGCGCAACACTGGCATCGTCTTTTTGCTTAAAAGCGTCCATCAGGCGAATTAATACGGGTAGTTCAAGGGTCATAATACTGTGATTCAGCATGCTTTGTAGCCAATGCTTTAGGCTTGGAGTATCAGTTACCCACTGCGCTTCAATGGCCCACTCTAAACCTTGGGAGTAGGTAAAGCTCCCAATGGGTAACGAGGGGCTAATAAGCTGATAAAGTCTCAGCTCTGCAATATTACTAGCGGTCATGATTACTATTGAGTCTGGTGTTTTCGTAACATAATAAATAGACCAAGACCGGCACTAATAGCTATGAAGCCAAACAGATGCTGTGGCTCAGTTAATAGGTGCATAAGACTAGCTTCTGACCCATGGGCGCCATGAGCATGGGCAACATGACTAAGCAAATAGGTCGCTGTAAAAATTAAGCTGTTCACAAGTTTTATCATAATTCTGCCTGTAGATTTTAAAAATGTTAGATTAATGATGATGGTGGCCATTAGCGCTACTCTGATAGGCGCCAGCCTCTGGTTCAAAAGGTGCAGTTTCAGTTTTAACGGATAGACCTAAGCCTTTAACCATGTCATCTAAAACATGATCATGCAGATAGCGAAGCCAAGTTGCTTCAACCTGTAAAGGTACATGGCGATTGCCCAGATGATAGCTAGCCACAGCCAGCGCATGAGGGTTATTACTGCTAACCGTTGAGACTAATTCGGGTGCAGCTTTGATTTCAACCACTAGGCCTTCTTCACTAACCACTAGGTCACCGTTGCGAAGAATTTTTCCTCTGGGTAAAAAAAGTCCGGCTTCACGGCCATCGTCAAGAGTCACTTTAATGCGACTTTTGACGCGGGAATTAATCGGCAGGCTAAGCGTTGCGGAGGGCGAAGCCTTGGACTCAAGTATTTCTGTAATGCGTATCATAAAAGCTCAATTAAAATAAGAAATAGCGTTGTGCCATGGGCACTTCGGTGGCGGGTTCGCAAACCAGAAGCTGTCCGTTAGCTCTTACTTCATAGGTTTGTGAGTCCACTTCGATTTTTGGCTGATAGTTATTCAGTAGCATCTGCTCTTTGGTCACCGAGCGACAATTTTTCACGGTGCCGATCAAGCTTTTGAGCCCTAGCTGATAATTAATGCCAGACTGCACAGCGGCACCAGATAAAAACAACATAGAGGTATTGCTGCACGCGTTGCCTAGAGCGCCAAACATGGGTCTATAATGCACTGGTTGCGGGGTGGGGATCGATGCGTTTGGATCACCCATGGGTGCCGCTGCAATCATTCCACCCTTAATAATAGTTGATGGTTTTGTGCCAAAAAATGCTGGCTTCCATAAAACTAAGTCAGCTAATTTTCCCGCTTCGATAGAGCCCACTTCATGGGAGATGCCATGGGCTATGGCTGGGTTAATGGTGTACTTAGCGATATATCGCTTGATGCGATGGTTATCATTTTCGCTAGAATCTTCGGCTAAGGGCCCGCGCTGAACTTTCATTTTATGGGCGGTTTGCCAGGTTCTAATAATAACCTCACCCACACGACCCATAGCCTGTGAATCTGAAGCGATCATAGAGAATGCCCCCAAGTCATGCAGGATATCCTCAGCCGCAATGGTTTCACGTCGAATTCGTGATTCTGCAAAGGCCACATCTTCAGCGATATTGGGGTCCAGATGATGGCATACCATGAGCATATCGAGATGCTCATCTACGGTATTGACCGTATATGGGCGGGTTGGGTTTGTTGATGAGGGCAGTACGTTGGACTCTGCACAGGCTTTGATAATGTCTGGCGCGTGCCCGCCGCCAGCACCCTCGGTATGATAGGTGTGAATAGTACGGCCATTAATTGCATCAAGGGTTGATTCAACAAAGCCGGATTCATTCAACGTGTCGGTATGAATGGCTACTTGAATGTCAGTTTCATCGGCGACATTTAGGCATTCATTAATTGAGGCGGGTGTGGTGCCCCAATCCTCATGTAACTTTAACCCCATGGCTCCAGCGGCTATCTGTTCTCTTAATGGTTCGGGTTGACTGGCGTTACCCTTACCCATTAGACCAATATTCATGGGTAGAGTATCCGCTGCCTCGAGCATCCTATGAATATTCCAAGGTCCGGGTGTACAGGTGGTGGCATTAGTGCCTGTGGCCGGACCGGTTCCGCCGCCGAGCATGGTGGTGACACCTGACATTAGCGCTTCATCAATTTGTTGTGGGCAGATAAAGTGAATATGAGCGTCAACACCGCCAGCGGTAAGAATATGTCCCTCACCGGCTAAAACTTCGGTGCCCGGTCCAATGACAATATCAACGTTGCTTTGAGTATCTGGGTTGCCAGCTTTGCCTACCGCAAAGATACGGCCATTTTTAATCCCTACGTCAGCTTTAATAATTCCCCAGTGGTCAATAATAACCGCATTAGTAATCACTAAATCTACTGTATCCGCACTCACTCTTTGGCTCTGGCCCATACCATCACGAATGGTTTTGCCGCCACCAAATTTGACCTCATCACCATACTGGGTGAAGTCTTTCTCGACCTGTAAAAAAAGCTCAGTGTCCGCCAGACGCAGTTTATCGCCGGTAGTGGGACCGAACATCTCTGCATAGGCTTGTCTTGAAATAGATCTTGGCATGGCGTTCTCCTAGGAATTACCTGTGTTGTTATCAGGCAGTTTTCCCATGACCTTGCCTTGGAATCCATAAATTATTCGATCGCCGGCAAATTCAACTAGCTCTACTGTGCGTTCTTGCCCAGGCTCAAAGCGGACAGCTGTGCCTGAGGCGATATTTAAGCGAAAGCCAAGGGTTTTATCTCGATCAAAAATCAACCCCTCATTGGCCTCATAAAAATGGTAGTGAGAGCCTATTTGAATGGGGCGATCCCCTATATTAGCAACGCTAACCTTAGTCAGCTGCTTGCCTTCATTAAGGATTATTTCACCTTCGGCAGTTATCAATTCTCCTGGAATCATCGACTGGGGCTCCTAGACTATCGGGTTATGAACAGTGACAAGCTTGGTGCCATCGGGGAATGTGGCCTCAACTTGGACGTCATGAATCATCTCTGGAATACCGGGCATAACATCTTCGGCACAAAGCAATGTGCGGCCGTAGTCCATGAGTTCAGCTACAGTGCTACCATCTCGAGCACCCTCGACGATAGCGGCACTGATCAGTGCAACTGCCTCGGGATAATTGAGTTTAAGGCCCCTTGCTCTGCGTTGTTGGGCCAACATAGATGCTGTAAATAGCAGTAATTTGTCTTTTTCGCGGGGCGTTAGTTCCATGGTTAGTACTTATGTATCCCATATGCGTGGCGGGCACGCTGATAGTTGTAGCCATTCAGATCGAAGTGTGGACCAAAGGCTAATAAAAATATCGAATATGGGCTCTACACGATCACCCAGTACTCTGATAACCAAAATTTCATCAACCAATGTAAGGCCAATCAAATCTTTATAGGGATAATCTTGCAATAACTGTTCCAACTTCTCTTTGTGAGCCTCAGAAAAGGGGGCAGCCATCAAGCTAGCTTGCATGGAATGATTGCGAAGCCCACAGGATGACTGGGATAGAGAGTTTCCTTCGGTGTTTAATTGTTCGACCAATCTAAGCTCATTATTGATTATTATTTGGCTGCAGCTTTTGATAGCGCCCTCATCAAAGCCTTCTTGATTCGCCGGGCGTCCAAAACAATGCATTTCCCAGCCAATAAATTTACCGCCCTCTTGAATATCAATCACTGTGTTGAGGCGAGACCTAGCACCACTGAAGAAAATATTTTGCTGCGGAAGCCATTCGACAATTGCATTACTATCGACGGATATAGTCTGTGTTTGCTGGCTTTCTAGGTCAGCTTTGGATCGATAGAACTTTGTAGCCCCCGGGGTTGTAATAAGGCTGTGAGCACCCCTGTTAGCCTTTAGTTGTATTTGTAACTCATCACCACCGACAACACCGCCGGGCGGATGAAGAATGTAGTTATGGCAAATACCTCCTTCAGGGTAAAAGGGTCTTTGAACGGTGAGGGGGCCTTTTTGAGATTTTTTAGCTAAAAAGGTTTTATTACCTTTTAGTTGGTAGTCTAATTTTAGCTCGGCTTGCCATCGATCGCGTTGATCAATCTTGTTGGAATCTTGCATAAGGAAATAGTTGAGTCTCTATTGGATTATTTAAAGCCTACCATCAGAAATTGCTAGTGAAAATGAAATTGATAAAATAATTAACAACCATTGAAAACAGCACAGCAATGGGGCAAATCCGCCGTTAATTGCACCATTTTCGGACAATAAAAATCAAAAAAGCCGGGATTTTGATCCCGGCTTTTTTGATGCTAACCTAGCTACATTAATGCAACATTGAGTTAGTGTTTAGGCAATAAATATACTGCCTCTGTAAGTGTGCTCGCAAGGCTTATGCGACTCTTTGGGTAATGTTTTGTAAGTAGAGCCACGATAAGTTTTAGATAGACTGCGACGGTTTCCGCTGTCAGAAATTGACTTACGAGTTTGAGTTACACCACGGTATACAATTGAATTTTTTACGTTTTTCATAACACTTCTCCTGTGAGCTTTTTGGTTTAGCTCGGATAAAGGAATAAGCGGTCTTTTAACGCATGATCAATGCGAGGCAGTTAAAGCATGCCTTTGCTGTGATTAATATTAATCGAGGTTGAAAAATTGGTCAATAAATTTGTTCTTAAGCCACTTTTTAGCGCTGAGGCGCTCGCTAAGGTAATGGCAAATTATGGATTTCGGCGTATGGCTCTCGAGGAATTCGAGGCAGCTATTCAAAGGGCGTTCTCTGATTATATTCTGTTATCACTGTCTGAGCTTGGGGGTGAGGCTGAGGATAATCGTCGACTGTATATTGAGTCTCAATTTCACCTGCAAAAAGCTATGAGATTACTTGAAAGCCTTCCTCATCCTGCCGGAAAAATGGCTTATCGAATTGCGACAATGAATGATACTTTAAATAAACTGATTGAAGGCGGTAGTAATTTTTCTGCAGAGCGTGCCAATCGCTTTGTTGAGAAAAATTTGGTGCGTCAGTTGCGAGAAATATGGATGGCTAATACAGCAACTCCCTTTCATGTGGGTGCCGATAACTCTGGACGCAACCCCAGAGAGTTTTTGCTTTGCTGTTTTAAAGCGGCAGGGGAGCAGTACCCTGAATTAAGCTGGTTTAATGCGGTGGATGAAAAAATCGCTGATCAGCTAATCAAGAGTATTAAGCGCTAGGAATTTTAAAGAATCCTAAAAAACTGACAGTAGAGTCAACTACTGCCAGTTTTTTTAGAGGTTTCTAGTTAGTGGCTTATCATCCAAGGCCGCATTGAGGGAAACATCTTTTTGCCATCAGCTGTATAGAAAAGGTTACTTTTCTTTTTACTGCTACAGCCACAGGTTGAAGAATGTTCATGATCATTTTCCCGCCTATCCAATGTCGATACCACAGGCTGATGTTGCGCTTTTTCATTGCGCTCCATAGCCACCCTGGTTTCCTTTAGCATCGACGCTATATGGGGCGGCAAAGTGAGTACTCGCGCGCACATAGTTCCACATTGAGGACAGTTAACCGGCTTTTCCATATCAGCAATCGTGGCTAATTCAGAGAATACTCCGTGTTCTTTACATTTATATTCGTAAAGGGGCATAGATTTCTCCTTTTAAACCAGGTCAGGGGCTTTAGGTATGTCTTTCCCTTGGTTATCAACACCCTTACTTGGGCCATCTGCACCAGGCTGAATGTCAAAGTCAAAGACATCAGTTGGCAACCATAATGTGGCACAGGCATTGGGGATATCAACCACGCCACTAATATGACCTTGAACGGGTGCACAGCCTAAAATTGCATAGGCTTGGGCTTCGGTATAGCCAAACTTAGTCATATAGTTAATGGCATTGAGACAGGCTTGGCGATAGGCGACGTGTACATCTAGATAGTGCTGTTTGCCACCCTCATCCACAGAGATACCCTCAAAGATGAGATAGTCATCATACTTTGGCACCATCGGGCTTGGCTTAAAGATAGGGTTTTTAATGCCATATTTGGACATACCGTCTTTAATCAAATTAACACGCATATGAATCCAGCCCGCCATTTCGATAGCACCACAGAAGGTGATTTCACCATCGCCTTGACTGAAGTGTAAGTCACCTACAGAAAGACCGGCACCATCTTGATAAACAGGGAAGTAAACTGTTGAACCACGGGTTAAGTCTTTAATGTCACAGTTACCGCCGTGCTCACGGGGTGGAACAGTACGTGCACCCTCTTCAGCGGCCGCATCGCGTGCTTCACCGGTCATTTTACCCATATGGGCAACACGTGCTTCGGGAAGAGCTGCCAGGGCAGGGATGCGCTCTGGCTCAGTCTCAAACAACTCTTTTTCACGAGCGTTCCACTCATCAAGCATTTTTTTGTCTGGAAGACAGCCAATCAGCCCAGGGTGAAGACAACCAGCGAATTCAACGCCAGGAATATGACGAGACTTGGTGAACATTCCGTTAAAATCCCAAATAGATTTTTGGGCATCAGGGAAATGTTCGGTTAAAAAGCCACCGCCATTATTTTTACTAAAGAAGCCATTAAAGCCCCAGTTGGATTCTTCAAAAGTACCAATATCAAGAATTTCAACCTGAAGAAGATCACCCGGTTGAGCGCCTTCAACTTCAATTGGGCCAGACAAAAAGTGAACCTGACCTAGATCGACATCTCGCACATCTTCTGCGGAATCATCGTTCTTGATTTGACCACCCGTCCAGTCATAGCACTCAATGATAAAATCATCGCCGGGTTTAACTGTGGCCACCATGGGAATATCTGGATGCCAGCGGTTGTGAATATTTTCGTTGTCGTAGGGACTTTCTTTTAAATCGATTTTAATAATTGTTTCAGCCATAATTTTACTCCTGCAAAATAAAATTGTTAAACGGACAGATATGCTGCGATCTTTTTCTGATCAGCCTCTGCACTAGATTCTTGGTGAACAATGTCACCCTTTTCAATAACCATCACTTTGTCAGAAACGTCTAAGGCAAAGCTTAGAACCTGCTCTGACACCAAAATGGTCAAACCACGCTCATCGCGAATTCGTCGCAATGTTTGCGCCATTTCTCTAATAATTGAGGGCTGAATACCCTCAGTAGGTTCATCTAGAACCAAAAGCTTGGGTCGGCTGGCCAATGCGCGAGCAATAGCCAGTTGTTGTTGCTGACCACCGGATAAATTTCCCCCGCGACGCTTGCCCATTTCTTTGAGAACAGGGAAGAGGTCGTAAAGATCTTCAGGGACTTTTTTCTCACCTGTAGTGGTTAAGCCAGTAACAATATTTTCAGTGACTGTCATGGTCGAAAAGATCATTCGACCCTGAGGTACGAAGCCAATTCCACTGGCAACTCTCTCATGACTTTGCTGTGCACTAATGTCTTCGCCGTCGAGTAAAATCTGACCCGATTCCTGTGGAACCATGCCGATTAAAGATTTTAATAGGGTGGTTTTACCCATGCCGTTACGACCCACCAGTGAAATAATTTCACCTTCACCTATCTCAAGGTTCATGTCGCTAATAACTCGGCTTTGACCGTAGGCAACGTTGTAATTATTGAGTTTCAACATAATTAGGGCTCCTTAATGACCTAGGTAAACTTCGACCACTTTTGGGTCATTTTGGACATGATTCATACTGCCTTCAGAGAGCAATTTACCCTGATGCATAACAGTCACTCGGTTGGCAATATCCGCAACAAAGTTCATATCATGCTCAATAACGATTACTGAACGATCTTTGGTGATTTTGCGAAGTAACTCAGCGGTTTTTTTGCGCTCTGCCACTGACATCCCGGCTACCGGTTCGTCTAGCATTAACAGGCTAGGGTTTTGGATTAAAAGCATGCCGATCTCTAACCATTGCTTCTGGCCATGGCTCAGTAGGGCTGCTGATTGATCCAGCATCTCAACCAAGAACACCATTTCTGCGGTTTCTTGAATTGCATCAAGCACCTCTTGGCTGCGCTTAAAGGTAAGCGCACCAAATACGTTACGCCCTTTTGGGTACGACAATTCAAGGTTTTCGAAAACAGTTAAGTCTTCATATACCGATGGGTTTTGAAATTTTCTTCCAACGCCCGCATGAACAATGCCATGTTCTGACATTTTGGTGAGCTCTTTACCACAGAACTTAATCGAGCCTTCGGTGGATTTGGTTTTGCCACAGATTAGATCTAAAACGGTGGTTTTACCTGCCCCATTGGGTCCAATGATGACGCGTATTTCGTTCTCTTCTACATAGAAGGAAAAGTCATTTACTGCCTTAAATCCATCAAAGGAAACGGTCAAGCCTTCTACCGCTAAAACAAAGTCTTTATCACTCATGATTAATGCTCCTTAGTTAGATTTAACAGCACTGCCGCGAGTCGGAAGTATTTGTTTAAATTTCTTATAGAGAGGGCCAAATATCTTGTCGACAGTGGGTTCTAAATAAGTCTTATAAAGTCCAGCAAGACCATCTGGGAAGATTGAAACTACGGCGATAAACAACGCACCTAATGCGAATAACCATACCTCTGGCATCGCTTCTGAAAGGGTGGTTTTGGCAAAATTCACCAATAGAACACCATAGACAGCGCCAAATAATGACAGGCGACCACCGACGGCACAGAAGATGACCATTTCAATAGAAGGGACAATGCCGACGAAGCTTGGCGACATAAATCCCACTTGAAGGGTAAACATCGCACCACCTATGGCTGACAGCATGGCAGCAAAGGTGAAAACAAAGATCTTAAAGTTATCGACGTTATAACCAGAGAAGCGCACTCGCTCTTCGGTATCGCGAACCGCGACCAGAAGTCGCCCCAACTTGGATTTAAGAATGAACTGACAGAGTAATAAGCTGGCGAATAGAAAGAATACACAGACAAAGTAAAGAATAAACTTAGCATCGTCAGTTCGGATATCCCAACCTAGTAGTGTGCGCAGATCAGTAATACCGTTAATGCCCCCTGTCATACCCTGACTACCCACAATAAGGATGGTCAAAATTGCCGCTACTGCCTGTGTGATAATCGCGAAGTACACACCACCCACTCGACGTTTGAACATAGCTAAAGCAATAACAAATGCAAACAGTCCAGGTACTAAGACGACCGCGAGAAGCGTGAGTCCAAGATTATTGAACGGTTCCCAAAACCAGGGCAGGGCGGTCAGCTGATTCCAGTCCATAAAGTCTGGAATACCAGGGGTGGACTGAATAGCGGTATTTTCTGGGCTTGAGGCTTCAAGTTTCAAGAACATGGCCATACAGTAACCGCCGAGGCCAAAGAATATTCCCTGACCGAGGCTTAGAATACCGCCGTAACCCCAGCATAAAACTAGGCTCATAGCGACAAAGGTGTAACTTAAGTATTTGCCCACTAGATTGAGTCGAAACACATCCATAGACATGGGTAGTACCACTAACAGAATAAGGGCTAAGAAGGCATAGCTACCTATTTCTTTGGGAGTTAGCAGACGTTGTGGTGAAGAATTAGTCATTGTAGTGATGCTCCTATTTGCGAATCTTGAGAACAAAAAGACCCTGCGGACGAAGCATTAATATGCCCACCACTAGACCTAGAGTAAGAACTTTGGCTATAGAACCACTCAGAAAGAATTCGAGAATTGTTTGCGCTTGCGAGATTGTGAAGGCTGATGCGATGGTGCCAAGTAAATTGGCAGCACCACCAAATACAACCACCATAAAGGTATCAACTATATATAGCTGACCGGAGGTTGGACCTGTTGAGCCGATCATTGTGAAAGCGCTACCGGCGACACCGGCAATACCGCAACCTAAGGCAAAGGTCATGCGATCAACCATGGAGGTATTGATACCTACGGCTGAGGCCATTGGACGATTTTGAACCACGGCGCGAACTTTTGCTCCCCACTGAGAGCGTTGCATTAGATAATAAACACCCAATGTAACCACAAGGGTTAGACACATTACGAAAATACCGTTAATTGGAATTTCCACTAGGTCTGTCACTGGGATAGAGCCCATTAACCAATCAGGGAGTGATACACCTTTTTCCCGTGCACCAAATACTGAGCGGTAAATTTGCTGCAAAATAAGGCTTAGGCCCCAAGTTGCTAACAAAGTGTCGAGAGGACGTTTATACAGACGACGAATTAAAGCCCATTCGACAAAGGCACCTAAACTCCCGGCAGCAAAGAAGGCTAATATCATAGCCACAAAAAAGTATATGCCGTAGAGACTGGGTAAGAATGTTTCAAAGAAGATTGAAGTTAGATAAGTGATGTATGCACCAAGGATCATAAACTCACCATGGGCCATATTGATAACGCCCATTTGGCCGAAAATAATAGCTAGACCTAGCGCCATAAGAACAAATACTGAAAACAATATGAGCCCAGCAAAGCCTTGCATGGCAAAGATAGCTGTTAGCTCTGAAGCTGTGTAACCGTCAAACATAGTGAATTCCTTGAGATAAACTGATCAAAAGTAGAACTGGCGCCCGGGGGCGCCAGCTTTAAAAAGGCCTACTGGTAACCAGCTGGGAACGGATCGGGTTCGATCAATTCTTCAGATTCAAATACCACATCAAACTGACCGTCGGTACGTGCTCGAGCGATTCGAGCTTTTGACCATAGGTGATGATTTTCGTGAACTTTTACATAGCCCTCAGGTGCGATAGTTAGCTCGATACCTGGAAGAACTTCTTTCAACTTATCAACATCAAATGATCCTGCTTTTTCAACCGCGTACTTCCAGATCCATGGACCAAGATAGGCTGCTTGGGTTACATCACCAATCACGATGTCGTCGCCCCACATTTCTTTAAACGCTTTTACGAAAGCAGCATTGTTAGGATTGTCTAGGCTTTGGAAGTATTTCATTGAAGCATAAGCACCTACGATGTTTTCACCGCCGATACCTAAGATTTCATCTTCTGTTACAGAGATAGTTAGCATGATTGGCTTTTCTTTCGTCCAATCGATACCGGCAGCATTAACCTGCTTGTAGAAAGCAACGTTAGAACCGCCTACAACAGCAGCAAAGATTACGTCTGGCTTTTTAAGTTTTACTTTGTTGATTACAGAGTTGAACTGAGTGTGACCCAGTGGATAGTACTCTTCGCCTACCACTTTAAGACCTAGCTTATCAATGTGCTTACGCGCAATTTTCATTGAGGTACGTGGCCAGATGTAGTCTGAACCAAGTAGGTAGAAAGTTTTCGCGCCTTTGGTTTTTACAACCCAATCGATACTAGCAAGAATTTGCTGAGTCGCTTCTTGACCGGTGTAAACAACATTAGGAGACTCTTCTAATCCTTCATAGAAGGTAGGATAGAAAAGCATACCGTTGTATTGCTCAAATACAGGCAATACCGCTTTACGACTCGCTGATGTCCAGCAACCCATAACAGCAGCTACCTTATCTCTAAGTAGAAGCTTACGTGATTTTTCAGCAAAGGTTGGCCAGTCACTTGCGCCATCTTCCTGAATGTATTTGATTTGACGACCAAGTACACCGCCAGATTCGTTAATTTGTTTGATAGCTAATTTCTCAGCTTGAGTAGAACCTGTTTCACTAATTGCCATAGTACCGGTAATGGAGTGAAGGATACCTACAGTTACTGTGTCATCAGTAACAGCTAGACCCGTAGTATTAACTTCAGATGTTGGTGGAACCGCTGCCTGAGTCACACCAGCATGGGCGACTAAAAAAGCAGTTGCTGTGGCAAATAGTGCATGCCTCCAGCTTGATAGTTTAAAAGTATTTAAGCGTTTCATGGAATAACCTCGTTGGATGGATGTTGGTAGCGATTATTCCCTAGCCGAGCATGCGCAACCATTCGCTGAATGACCCAATGACTACGTCATTTAGCGCATACGTCAAATGACCAATGTTTGCGAAAATAGCCAATCCTTCATCTGGCACACATATTGCTTTGTTGTAACTATGGACTCCTTTCAAAACAACAGTGAACAAGCCCAGACTGCAAACGCTGAAGCCGGTGTTAAGCAAGGGATCTTCGGTGCGCGACGCAGATACAATAAGTGGGTTGCAGACGAAACATTAGAAGACTATGCCTTAAGGTTTACTGACCTAGATGCCCGAAAATGGAGCGCCAGTAGAGTTGCCATTACAGCTTTGGGTTCTATTTCATTTTTAGCCTTAGAGGCGATTGGTGGATCTCTGACCTTTGCTTACGGCTTTCACAATGCGCTGATAGCGATTTTATTGGTCAGTGCAATTATCTTTTTACTCTCAATACCCATTAGTTATTACAGTAGTCGCTATGGTTTAGATATCGATCTACTGACTCGAGGGGCCGGTTTCGGCTATCTTGGGTCAACCATTACCTCATTAATCTACGCCTCATTCACTTTTATTTTTTTGGCGCTCGAAGCCACTATCATGGCGTTGGCCCTAGAACTCTGTATTGGCCTGCCATTGCAGTGGGGGTATTTAGTCAGCACATTATTAGTTATTCCGATTGTGACCTATGGCATTAAGACCATTAGTCGATTCCAGTTGTGGACACAGCCCCTTTGGGTTGTCCTGCAATTAGTCCCCATCGCGGTTATTTTGATCAGTGATTTTTCTTCGGTTAACGATTGGGTGAGTTACCAGTCTGAGGCAAATCATGCTTCAGCTAACAACTGGCTTATGGTGGGGGCAGCCTCTACATTGCTATTTGCACTGGTTGCACAAATTGGTGAACAAGCTGATTACGCGCGATTTATTCCTGCCAGAGAAAGCCTATCTAAGCGCGCATGGTGGATGGCCACTTTGAGTGCGGGGCCGGGTTGGATTGTGATAGGTGCAATTAAATTACTCCTCGGTTCCTATTTATTTGTGTTAGCGGTAAATCAGGGTATTGCCCCGTATTTGGCGATTGAGCCCACACAAATGTATCTTATTGCCTTCAATTATGTCAGCCAGACACCCTCAACGGTTCTGGCTCTTACTGCATTATTTGTTATTTTGTCCCAGCTGAAAATTAATGTCACTAATGTGTATGCAGGTTCTATTGCCTGGTCAAATTTCTTTGCGCGATTAACTCATGCGCATCCGGGTCGCGTGGTCTGGGTGGTATTTAATGTCTTAGTCGCCTTTGTCCTGATGCATATCGGTATTTATGAGGCACTAGAAAAAACCCTAGGAATTTTTGGCATCATCGCGATTTCTTGGATTGGCTCAATGGTGGCAGATTTAGTCATTAATAAGCCACTGGGTCTAAGCCCACCGCATATTGAATTTAAACGTGCCCACCTTTATGACATTAATCCTGTTGGCGTAGGCAGTATGCTGATATCCATGGCTATTGGTTGCATTGCCTATGCCGGCTGGTTAGGGGAATCACTGCAGGCCTTTGCTTCATACCTCACATTACTAATCACCTTTATGGCTGTCCCTTTAATCGCCTGGCTAACTCAGGGGCGTTTTTATATAGCCAGACCCATTTGTATAGACGAGACGGTTAAAACCCATACCTGCGGTGTCTGTGAAAATAGTTTCGACACCAAGGACATGACCTTTTGCCCCCTGTATCAGGTGCCTATCTGCTCTTTATGTTGCTCTCTGGATACAAGATGTGATGATGCCTGCCGACCCAAAGGACGTTTTGAAAATCAGTTGTTTTCTTGTGTAAAAACCTTTTTTAAAGGCGCTAAGCTACTCCATATTCAGTCGCGGGTATTCAAATTTTCCTTTTTGTTTACCGTCAATATTGGAATATTCGCCACGATTCTTTTTATTGCCTACGCCAAGACACTGTCTATTTACCCCGATCAAATAGAAGTCATTAATAGTTTTACTTGGATTATTTCCCTGATTATTGGCTTGCTGTTAATAGTAGGTACCTGGTCGTTTTTACTGAGTCTAGAGGGCCAGCGTTTAGCTCGAGGAGAGTCTCAACGACAAACCCAGTTGTTAATGAAAGAAATTTCAGCTCATGAACAGACCGATCTAGAGCTGCAGCAGGCTCGCGAAAAAGCGGATGCGGCCAATATAGCCAAAAGTCGATATTTGGAACGGATTAGTCATGAACTAAGAACACCGCTGAATTCGGTGATGGGCTATGCGCAACTCTTAGAGGGCGCAGAGGATATTCCCGAAGCGCGAAGAGATTCAATTAGGGTTATGCGCAGTAGCAGTGAGCACTTAACGGATCTTATTGAGGGTCTGGTTGATATGTCCAAGATTGAAGCGGGGCGGTTAGATTTGCATCGCAACGAAGTGGACATTGTTGGCATGATTGAGCAGTTAGTATTTATGTTTCAAATTCAGGCCAAATCAAAAAACCTAGACTTAAAGTTTACCCATGAGCAACGACTTCCCGACCATGTAATTGCTGATAACAAGCGCCTGCGGCAGGTATTGATTAATCTAATTTCAAATGCCATAAAGTTCACCCAACAGGGTACCGTTACTATTGACCTTAGATACCGAAATCAGGTGGCCTATATTACGGTGAAAGATACAGGCATTGGGCTTAAGGAAGAGGATATAGCCACCATTACCGAGCCCTTTGTGCGAATTGCCAATGCAGAGTATCAAACCAGTGGTAGCGGTTTGGGTCTGGCGATTACTCAGGCACTGATTCACTGTATGGGCGGTGATCTTAATATTGAAAGCCAATACGGCAAAGGCTCGGCTTTTAAGATTTCTCTGATGCTTCCCAGTGTGAGGCAGGTTGAGCATCAGCCAGCGATCACCCAGCCTGTAGTTGGCTATCATGGCGATAGGATTACCATGATGGTGGTTGATGATGATATCAATCAGCGACGCCTGTTAATGGATACCCTCAGTCCTCTCGGGTTTAACGTTATTACTGCCGCTGAGGGCGCCTCTTGCTTAACTATGCTCGAGCAGTGCACACCGGCTTTGTTTATTTTAGATATCTCTATGCCGAATATGACCGGTTGGGAATTAGCCGCAGAACTACGCCAGCGCGGCACTAAGGTGCCGATTGTCATGATTTCTGCCGAGGCTGCTGAAGGCTTGGTTCAGGATACAGATGCACCATTACATAATGACTATCTGGTGAAGCCTATTAACATGCCCTCCTTATTACAAACTCTGGCCTACCATTTAAATATTGAACTAAAAACTGCCGATGAGCCCAAAGTTGTTGCTCCTAAAAAAGATGACAAATCAAAAAATGACCCTCTAGTGATTAGTGAGCTGCTCTCATCGATTGAGATAGGTTACCTAGAGGGCTTCAAGCAAACCCTTGCATTGGCAAAGCAGCAAGGCTCTATCAATCTAACCCTTTGCGACCGCTTATATCAATGCCTAGAAACTCTTGATATGGCACAAATTCGTACTCAACTGTCGAGCATAATTAATGAAATCAAATCCTAAAAATAACGGTGTGGTTCTTATAGTAGACGATGACCCAGATGCAATCAGTATGCTTAATGCGGCGCTTTCAGAGGCGCAAATGACAGCCCTAGTGGCACTGTCTGGTGAGCAGGCGCTGACCATTGCGCGGCGAATTCGACCGGACTTGATTCTAATGGATGCCATGATGCCCGGGATGGACGGCTTTGAGGCCTGCCAAAAAATCAAGTCCGACACTGTCATTGCTCATATCCCTGTAGTATTTATGACCGGCTTAAGTGCAAGCGAAGATATGGTTAAGGGTTTTGACTCGGGTGGCATTGATTATGTGACCAAGCCCATCGATTTAAAGGCACTAATTGCCCGTATCCGCGCCCATTTGGTGAATTCTCGTATTGCAGTGGGTGCCAGGCAGGCGCTAGATACCCTAGGACAAAATTCGTTAGCTGTGGATGCGACGGGCAATATACTTTGGTCAACGCCTAATACTCATAGCTTGCTGGCTAGTTATGGTGCCGATCAGCAGTGGATTTCAACTACCTTGCCTATTTATATAGCGCCATGGCTGAAAGCTGGGGCTAAAGAGCCGCTGTTAATCGAGGACCTATCAGAGCCGCTTTTAGTCAAAACTATGGATAAGGAGCTAGCAGAAGAACGTTTATTGGTGATAGAGCCCGCCAATAAACCTAGAGAAGAAGATCTGTTGCGCGAGAAATTTGAGCTAACACCACGGGAATCTGAGGTGCTTACTTGGATATCTCGGGGTAAAACCAACCAAGAAATCGCTATGATTCTTGATTTCAGTCCACGCACAGTGAATAAGCATTTAGAGCAAATATTCCGCAAATTGGGGGTTGAGAACAGAACTACGGCAGCAGCGGTCTCTTTAAAATACCTGAACCAATTTAGCTGAAGCTCAGCAAGTATGAGGGTTTGAGGCTACGTTATTTGACGTAACCGAGCATAGTTCATTCACTTGTAATATCAAATTCGTTGAATTATGATGCGAACACGCTAATTTCTTCGGAATAATGCGTCGCATTGATTTGCTTGCCTACTAGGGGCTAGTTAAGTCATAAATAAAAAATTTAACTTTGAGGTTAAACATACTATGAAAACTTTTAATAAAACTTTAATTGCTGCTGCAACTTTAACTACTTTCGGTCTAGCTGCTGCTCCTGCTGCTGTTGCTTTAGACGCTTCTGCATCTTTAGCTACTTCATACCTATGGCGTGGTACTGAGCTAGGTAATGGCGATGCTGCTCTAGCTGTTGATCTAAGTGGAAGCACTGGTGCTATCTCTTACGGCCTGTGGGTTTCTTCAGGTGACAAAGGTAGCACTGAGTATGATGTTTATGCTAGCTACGGTGGTTCTGTAGGTGAAATCGGTTATAGCGTTGGTTATGCATCATATAACTACCCATCAACTGGAACTGGTTTTGATGATAACGCTGAGTACATCTATGGTCTAAGCTATGGTCCTGCTAGCGTAACTGTATATGACGAAAAAGGCGGCGACTACGAGTACACAGTTGTAGGTTATGAAGCTGGTGCATACTCATTTGCTTATGGCGACAACGAAACTACTACTCACTTCGACGTTAGCTATGCGGTAAATGATTCATTAACTCTTACAGTTAGTGAGCCAGAAGACGCTGATACTATCGTAGTAGCTTCTTACGCATTACCGTTTTAAGTTATAGGAGTGTCTAAAGGGTCCAGTCCACTCCCAAGAGCTGGAATTAGGCAAGCTCCCTAAAAGCAAGGAAGTTCAAAGTGTAATGTATGTTTTCAAGAAGTAAGATCTGGCCCCTCTGCGGTTAAACGCTCAGGGGCCTTTTTTTGTCTGGTGAATTTGTACCAATAGTTTTTTTCACCGCTCTGTTCTAAAGGCGGTTATATCCCCATCATTGTGAAATATCAAACTAAACCTTTTCTATAAACTTGGCGTAAACACCAGATAAGCATAATCAGGGACAGCAATGGCTTTATTGGTTAATTTTATAGGGTTTCAAGTGGGTTGGTTCGCCTGTGTACTGGGCGCAGCTCACGATAAAGAGCTTTTGGGTATGATTATTGCCCTAGGTATTGTTATTTACCATGTGGTTTCCCAGGGCGATTCGCTTAAGGAACTCAAGCTTGTATTGGCAGCGACAGCCATTGGCTTGTTTTGGGAAACCTGGGTGCTTAACTTAGATATCCTCCATTATCCAAGCCATCCTGAGGTTTCTTTTTGGCCTCCCCATTGGTTGATCATGATGTGGGCGCTGTTTGCCACTACCATTAATTTGTCCATGGGATGGCTAAAGGGCCGCTGGGTTTTGGCGCTGTTTATGGGAGCAATTTTTGGGCCGTTGGCCTTTATTGGTGGAGAGAAATTAGGTGCGGTTGTGTTTTTGGATTCAACCCTATCTATGATTACCCTAGCCATTGGATGGGGACTGCTGATGCCACTATTACTGTGGATAGCAGAACGTATTAACCATAATTTTAATTCGCAGGAGAATGCCAGATGAGTGGGTTATTTACCTTAAACACCGATTTTTTGATTCTGAGCTTTCAGGCATTGATGTTACTGGCTGTTGTGACCTGGGTGTTTAGTACCTGGTTACAGGATGTCAGTGTTGTCGACTAC
>Ga0206127_1000818_pt1 | contig 36620 bp, 31 predicted proteins | sample Helgoland_Spring_6_FD_148646 | JGI IMG/M metagenome (GOLD analysis project Ga0206127, IMG submission 148646) | Pelagic subsurface seawater microbial communities from Kabeltonne, Helgoland, North Sea - Helgoland_Spring_Bloom_20160419_1 | ecosystem: Environmental > Aquatic > Marine > Epipelagic ...
TTCCCAGCCACCTCAACGCTTAACGCCGAGATTTTCGCTTACGTTTAGCACCCGCCTTATTCGCATTACCGTCGGGCTTGCGTCGACTCTTAGGTGATTTCTTAGGTGATTTCTTAGCTCTATTTTTTTTCGGCCTATCATCAACCTGTTTTTTAGTTGGTTTTGCTTTTGGGTTTTGGGTTTCCTTTGAGCCTGTGTCGATAAGCTCAAAATCAATCTTTCTTTCTTCTAAATTAACACGAACCACCTGAACGCGAACCTTTTGGCCTAAGCGAAAGACTCTACCGGTTCTCTCACCAACCATACGATGCTGTGTCGCTTCATGATGATAATAATCTTTTGGTAGGCCAGTCACATGAATCAGTCCCTCAACCATCAATTCATCCAGCATAACAAACAAGCCAAACCCAGTTACTGCACTGACTACCCCGGTATACTGCTCAGACACATGGTCCATAAGAAATTCGCATTTGAGCCAATTAACCACATCTCTAGTAGCCTCATCAGCACGACGCTCGGTTACCGAAAGGTGCTGACCCACCTCTTCAAGAGAACCTAACTCATAGGGATAGTAAACCTGCCTGTCATCAGCTGAAGAATGATCGGGGCGACGAATATGTGGCGATTTTTTACCACTTTTTATCAGACTGCGAATAGCTCGATGGACTAATAGATCTGAATATCTTCGAATAGGTGAGGTGAAATGCGTATAGGCATCAAATGCCAAACCAAAGTGACCTAAGTTTTCACATTGGTACACTGCTTGGCTCATAGATCTTAATAAGACAGACTGAATAATCTGTGCATCATCGCGATGTTTAACGCCGTTTAGTACCTGCCTATAATGCATTGGCAGCGGATCATCGCCACCCCCTAAACCTATACCTAATTCGCCTAAAAAATCGCGAACAGATATTAATCGCTCTTCGCTAGGACCCTCATGGACACGGTATAGGGCGGGTAATTTCGACTTTTGTAAAAATTCTGCGGCACAAAGATTAGCACACAGCATACACTCTTCAATTAAGCGATGAGCATCCGTTCTATCAACAGGAATAATTTGGCTAATTTTGCGCTTACTATCAAACAGAATGCGGGTTTCTTGGGTATCGAAATCAATAGCCCCACGCTGACTGCGACGTTTTTGTAACTGCTGCGCAAGCCCCTGTAAAGCATCAACCTGAGGTAATATGGCTGAAAATTGCTGCCTAACGGCAGATTCTTCCTGTTGGTTTTGCTCAGAAACTATTTGTGCAACCTGAGTGTATGTCATGCGAGCATGAGAATGCATCACTGCTTCGTAAAACTGATAACCCTCAATAAGCCCTTTGTCACTAATCTGCATTTCACAGACCATGCAGAACCGGTCCTCAGATGGATTTAGAGAACATAAGCCATTAGATAGCTTTTCCGGTAGCATAGGGACAACATGATTTGGAAAGTACACAGAATTACCGCGCGAAAAAGCTTCTTTATCCAGTGCCGAGCCCACATTAACGTAATGGGACACATCGGCAATAGCAACAATTAACTGCCAACCTCCGCCCTCTAGGGGCTGACAGAAAACCGCATCATCAAAGTCTCTGGCATCTTCACCATCAATAGTAATAAGTGGAACCGATCTTAGGTCAATTCTATTGTCACAATGAGTAATTTCGGACGGAATTGCATCGGATTCAGCAACCAGCTCATCCGGCCACTGATGGGGAATACCGTAGTTACGGATCGCCATATCAATTTCAATACCTGGATCCAAATGTTCACCCAACACCTCAGACACAAAGCCAACCGGTAAATTATTTCGCGTGGGCGGCTCTAAGATCTCTACAACAACGATCTGACCAGGCTCAGCAGCACAGGGCCGCTCGCCGGTAATTAAAATATCTTGGCTGATTCTAGGATTATCTGGCCGCACAAAATTAATTCCGCTTTCACGAAAATAACGACCCACAAGTTGTTGTGTCGAGCGCTCTACAACATCGACCAAAGACCCTTCGGGACGGCCTCGACGATCCCAACCTGCAATTCGTACGAGAACAATATCGCCATCAAAAACTCGGCGCATCTGAGCACTAGACAGATAAATATCATCGCCCTCACCGCTTAGGGGCGTTACAAAGCCATAACCCTCAGCGTGACCTATCACGCGACCTTTCACCAAATTCAGTTTACCTAGAGTGCCATATCCGCCTCGGCGATTGCGTGCTAGCTGGCCATCTCTCTCCATCGCATTGAGTCGACGGCGCATGGCTTCAACCTGATCAGCATCAGAAAGCTCTAAAGCCTTACAGACAGCCTCATGGGTCAATGGGCCAATACTCTGCTCCAAAAAATCTAGAATAAATTCTCGACTCGGAATAGGGTTTTCATATTTAGATGCTTCTCGATCGGCAAAGGCATCCTTGTTGGACTTGGTTTTTTTCATATTCATCCAAATTAAATTTTTTATAGTCTATGACGGATACGGCTTTTAGAGAAGAACTTCTTGTAAATTTTATACAAAGTTTATTTTTGATAAAAAAAACCTCGCGGGAGCGAGGTTTAAAGAGGGAGTAAATAACAAGATCAACCTATACCATCTATGGTACATAACAACTACCCTGTTGCCATATGATGACTACCATGAAACAACAGCCCCTACATCCATCGAACAAATTTTTTGACCGAAAAGATGAAACTACAGAGACTTAACAATGGTGTTGGGGATTGTGCTTGCTAACCAATGTAAATCCATTTAAAGCTTCCTACTGGGACAGTTGATCCTGTACTATTAAACTTATAACATAATCAGCCAAATTAATATTACACTGATGAGTTAATACTTATGTACTAATTTTTCTGTACTGGATTCATTGAACAGGTTCAGTGGATTTAAATTTAGCCGACGTTTCCATATATTGACGTATTCGGTTAATTATCTCGAAGCTTTTACTATTGGTGCTCGCTGCATCAATCTCTGAACCCCTTAGCTCAACCACTAAGTCGCGAATTTCAGATATACCATATAACCCGCAAAATCCCATTAAATCATGAAGTAACGAATTTATTACAGCCTGGTCGCGGTCTCGAAAACTCGCTTCAAGATTATCTAGATTCCTTTCGATTTCTTTTTTTAAATCAGCAGCCGGGATCACTGAAGACAGCATCCCCTCCCCTGAGAACTGAGTTTGCTCAGATTTTGGCTTCAAAACCTCTGAAATTGTATTCAATAGTTTGATTTCATCAATGGGTTTTTGCTGGACACTTTTTGCTCCCACATCCATTAATTGACGCTTTACTGAATCCGTAATATCCGCAGTTAAACCTATAATAGATGGGCTATCTATATTCTTTGCCAAATTTTTAGTCGCTTCCATGCCGTCAATAATTGGCATATGAAGGTCCATAAGTATCACATCAAAAGTATTAGCCGCTGACATATTGATAGCCTCTTGACCATTATTAGCCACCTTACAAACTGCACCATGATGCTCTAAAAGTTTGACTAATAACTGCTGATTAAACTCATTATCTTCAGCAACCAAAATACTGACACCAGATAACATATCTCCTGCTAACTTCTGATTAATATCTTCAATCTGCTTTGCCGCAATAGCATTTTCGTTGTTAGTAAACTCGCAGGTAAACGCAACCGTTGTTCCCTGACCGACTTCGCTATCAATATTGATGTCGCCTCCCATAGCAACCACTAGACGCTTAGCGATTGATAGCCCCAAACCACTGCCTCCATAGCGACGGTTAATCGAAGTATCTTCCTGAATAAACGGATCAAAAAGGCTAGGGATTTTTGGCTTAGCAATGCCCTTACCCGTATCCGTAATAACAAACTTTAAGACCACTTTATCCTGATTACTCTGTTGGATAGTTATCGCTAGGGCTATTGATCCAGATTCAGTAAACTTAATCGCATTATTGAGTACATTACTAATAACTTGAGCCAATCGAACTGGGTCGCCAAATAGATAAACAGGTACAGTGTTATCCAGATCTATACTTAAATTAAGGTTTTTATTATTTGCCTCGAGCACAAATAAAGCATTTAAATCCTCTACTAACTTATCAAGCTCAAAGGCGACAATATTCAAGGTAAAGCCACTTCGCTCTGCCCGAGAAAAATCCAACACATCGTCAATCATGGTTAGAAGAACCGTTGAGCATCGCTGAATCACTCTTAGCTGCTCATTACGATTCAGTTCCTCTCCTTCATCATGCAGCATTTTAGAGAACCCAAGAACCGCGGTTAGAGGCGTTCTAAGTTCATGACTCATTCTGGCTAAAAATTGATCCTTAGTTCGCATCGCTTTCTCAAGATCAGTCAACGTTTTCTTGAGCTCTTGAGTGGCCCGATCAATTTCACTTTGCATCAATTGATTGGATTGACGCACGCTATCCGCTAAACCATTAATGCCTCGCGCCAATTTGGCTAACTCAGAAATTCCCGTTTCATTGGCCACGGGATTTAAATCCCCAGCCTCCATTTTTCCAACAACATCTTTAAGTGTTTCCAGCGGCTCTGAAACGGTACGGCTGATGCGAATAGACAGCCAAAAAGCTAATAATAAACTTAATAAAACCACCGTTGCCGCGGTTAGGATAAAACTCCGTTCTTTTTGACGAAGAATTTTGTCACTCAGGGAAACAAGTACCCAACCGATTTTTTCAGGCTCATATTCAACCTCCTCTTCAAAATCCATTATAGGTGAGCGCTCAGAGATTATTTCTGAATAAAAATACCAATAACCACCCATTTCGAAGGGTACGCTAATATCAATATTTTCCGGTATTTCCCCTTTAGATGGGCCGATACTGCCAATTTTTATTTGTTCATTATCTTTGTAGCTGTAAAAAACAACACCCTCAACTGAAGGCGTCTCTAAGGTTGCATAACTTAGTGCATCCAGTCTTTTTCGATCACCGGCGTAGAGTGCAAATGCTGTGTTTTGAGAAACCTGACGTACTGCAATATGGCCCGTATCGTGAAGGCTACTGAGCATTTCAGCACGCTGGTTAGATATAAAATAAAATGCCATTAAAACACTTAGAAGCGCCAATGGTAAAAGCCCTGTAACGATTAATCGGCTTGAGATACTGTTGTGATCAAAAGGGAGCTTCATAACTCACATTGACCGGCTTTAATTGCAAGCTCATCCGGTATGGTTAGATTCAAATACCAGGCAACGTTAGTATTAAATTTCACCGTACAAAATTTTGGCAGGTGCACAGCATGAATATAGTCTTTGTGGAATATCGTACCCAAAAGCTCTAGTGTCTGTTTTGCAACACCCTCGGCGGAGGAATAAACAGAGGCAAGAGCCCCCGCATCAACAAAGTTTGATGAATAGCCAATAACAGGAACTCGGTATCGATAACTCAACTGTAAAATCCATTTCGCAGTGGTGACATTAATAAGATGACTGTCGGCAACAGGTATAAATACATCACTTTGTTTAATTATTGGATCAAGCTGACGTATTGGGTTCTTACTAGCATCAATAACTAATGTTTGCGGCTTCATCTTTCTATCTATAATAGAATTATTATAGGTTGTAATTTTTTCTTTTGTTGCCGAACCTAACATAACTCCCACGCGACTAACTTTTGGCAATAACTTTTTGGCCAGCGCAATTTTTCGCTCAAAAGGCTGATCCAAGAGTATGGGACTAATACCCGCAGCTAGCGCAACGGCTTCAGTGCCAAAATACTGCTTGGTTAAACTATCAAATGAACTTTCGGTTATTAAGGTTACGATATGAGGTTTTTTAGACTTATTCTTAAACACAGTCACAGCGGCACTGGTGCCAAGGCTGATAACAATGTCTGTTTTATCGAGTAAGCCTACTAATTTTTGTTGCTCTTCTTTTAAAACAACGGCGTATTGATTGTTTTTAGCCCAGTCTTCAACAATCAAATCAACAATATGGGTATAGCTAGCGCTATCTTTGCTCAGAACAAATAAAGCGTGTTTTTGGCTAACCTTGCTATCTGCAGCGTTAGCATTTACATTGGAAGATAGGAATAGAAAACACATAAGCACACACAAGCAAGATAGGTTGAAAATTTTACCTACCTTATTAAGAATTATTCTTATATGAATAAATTTATGCATTAACTGTTTTTACCTTTATAAATTTCATCTTACTAATTACGCTTTAGTTAGATCCGAGCTTAAATCCAAGTACATAGAGACTTTCGAATTTATTAAATGAAAAATGCTCTTGATAATCATCGCCAACATTTTGTGCGGTTAAGGATAATTCCATCCAATTACTTTGGCTAAACCAACGCTTTGAGGCTTTTAAATCAAATCGTGAATGACTGGGTAAGATATCAAAACGAGGTCCTGGCTTGTAACCTTCCTTATAATGATAGGAGCCGCTGAATTTAAGTCCCCCAGACATTTCATAGCTAACCAGTAGATTAGCCATGTTCTCTGGCACTACTTTGGTTAGATCGTGAATAACATCACCCTCTGAGGCAACATCGTCACCTAGTTCAAAAGATGCAAACCAACTATCTCCTTCAGCCTCTAAATAGCTATGATTCAGACTCAGTAATAATTGATTTGTGGGCCTGTATTGTAATTGCCATTCAACGCCCTTTAAATTCACGTTCTCAACGTTATCAATGATATTAATAGTTTCTGCAATATGTTTAAGCGGACCAATTGATGGCTCTCTTCGTTCACCAATAAGGTTTGTAAGCTTTTCATCAAAAATCCGAATATCAAGGGATAATTTTTTATCATCAAATAAACCCAGATAACCTACTTCACGGCTGATTTGCTTCTCTGTGGCAATATTATCATCCGAGAACACACGAGTATAAAGAGTAATTTCCTCACCCTGATTATCGTAGGTGTAGATCGAATTTTGGTTTACTTCTAATAGCGTTGGATCTCGGTAACTATGACTCCCGGCTAATCGAAATATATGTTTTTTGGAGAGTTGATAATTAGCAGCGGCGCGATAGGAATTCGTATTATCTTTATTTCTTATTTTTTCAAGGGCATTACCCAAATTTATAGTCAGTGCATCCGAGGCAGTCCACTCCAAATTGACATTTAATCGGTTGCTTATCTGACCAACCTGACCCGGTCCGCCTAAAAAAAGTTCCGTTTCAAAGCTATCATGACGGCTACCTAAAGCGAGGCTCATACGCAAATTATCAATACTATAAATATTCGATCTTAACTCAGCATCCCAGCGATCAGAGAAATGAGCATAGGTTGGGCTTACAATGATTACATTTTCATTCTGTGGGTGCTGAACCAGAAGTTTTTGAACCTCTGAGGGGTAGTCAAAACCCTCATTTTCGTAGATTCCATCTTTATTTACATCGAATGCGTCAAGAACTGTTTTTACTGTCCAAACATCTTCATTATCAACAAAATCAATTTGATTATGGTAAAGCACTAACTCAACATCGCTCCACTCGTTGGCAATGCGCTTCCAATTGAAATGTTGATATTTATTTTTCCAGTGACGCTTTTTATAGTCACTGGGGCCAATGGTAGTTTTGGTATCACCTGTGCCTAATTGAAAATTAATACTGTCAGTAACCGTGGGTGTCCATAAGCCTTGATATCTCACAGTAAATGTATCAGCCGAGTCAGAAATATCCTTTCCGTCAAAATCTTCAAAACCCTGACTATCGCTAGCTTTTAAGGTGAAACGCGTCGCTAACTGGTCATATTGATAAGAATGTGAAATTGCTCGACTTTTGATTCCCTGATTACCATGTTGAATACTGAATTTAGTCCCTGCATCCGCCAATGGAGAGCGCGTCACTATATTAAAAGATGCAATAAACGCATTGCTACCATCGGCCGCGGTATTAGAGCCTCGAACCACTTCTATGTATTCAATGTCATCAATATCAACACCTAAGGTATTCCACTCTACCGATGACAAAAGTGGCTCATAAACAGAGCGCCCGTCAACTTTCACCTCTAATCGTCGCGAATAATCGCCACCGGGAACATGATAGGTTACACCGGGCTTGTTGCCATGAATAAAATAAACCTGAAATCCAGGCACTAAACGAAATAAATCCACCAAATTTAGGGCTGTTGAAGCCTCTATGGTTCGCCTATCAATAATAGTGACAGCGGCTGGAACCTGACTTAATGACTGCTTGAGATGAGTTACGCCGGTAACCGAATCAATCTCAGCAAATACGTCTTCTTCAGTCAGCAGCTCCTGCGCAGAAAAAACCTGAGTCGAAGCAGACAGCGCTACCATCAAAAATGGTAGCCTTAGTGAATTACTCTTCATTTATTACTTCCTCTATTACTTTCTCGTAAGGCAACGTAAAAAGTTGCTCAATTATTTTTATTAATTTTTTGTGAAAGGGTTTAGCTAAACACCAGCCTCAATATCCACTGACTCTGCTAAGCCTAATTTTTGGCCCAAAATTCCTGCCTGTGTTCGATTACTTAATCCTAAGGATTTGAGCATAGCGCTTACATGCACCTTAACCGTATTTTCGGAAAGCTCTAATTCGCGGGCAATTTGTTTATTTGAATGACCGCGACTTATACAGCTCAAAATATCAAACTGCCTATCAGTAATTAACTCGGCAATAATTTCTACATTGACGCCAGAGTCTACCTCATCAAAAACACGAGCCACCTCAGCTACAGACTCAATAAGATATTTCGGCACATAACGCTCACCCTCTAATGCCTTGGCAATCGCCTCAATTAGCGCTTCTTTGGGGGCAGACTTGGTAACAAAGCCAGTAACACCCAATTCAAAACACTTCCTAATATGCGTTGAATTTTCTGAGGCTGAAAGCACGATAATAGGCAGGCTGGGGTATCGCTCATGAAGCAAACCAATCAATCCAAACCCACCATAACCCCCTGGCATAAATAGATCTAAGATAATTATATCAATATCTTCTTTGCCAAGAATTGATAGAACCTCTTCACCTCTTTCGGTGGTAGTAACCTGAATATCATCCAATGTATCAAGCAGGGTCGCTTTTAGCCCTGCACAAACAAAAGCGTGGTCATCAACAATAAGAATATGCATCAGTTCTTTTCACCCACGCCAGAAATAAAATTAATTAACATTAATGCGCAGAAGCAATTTATTATGCATTCTGAACCCTTTTTATTTATATGAGTATAAAACATCCTTTTCCCCTCGTCATTAACTCATCGATAAATGGCAGACATTACCAAGATTACTTAAAGATAGGCCTACCTCGCCCTACTACAATGAGTTAAGCATAGACTCTAGCGGCGGTATTTTCTGAGGAAATTACTGAAAGGAAGGAGGAAAAAAGATTAAAAAAAAGGCGACCTATAAGGTCGCCTTTTCAGATAGTTACTTAGCAAGTTTTTCTTTAATTCTTGCTGATCTTCCTGAACGGTCACGAAGATAATAAAGTTTAGCGCGACGTACAGCACCTCGACGCTTCACTTCAATGCTATCCACTAGTGGGCTGTATGTCTGGAACGTACGCTCCACACCGATACCATTTGAAATTTTACGAACAGTAAAAGCTGAATTAAGCTGACGATTACGCTTAGCTAGAACAACACCCTCAAAGGCCTGAAGTCTTTCACGGCTACCTTCTTTTACTTTTACTTTAACTGAAACTGTATCCCCTGGACCAAACTCAGGGATTTGCTTATCCATCTGCTCTTTTTCAATTGCAGCGATAATAGGCGTCTTATTTGACATTTTTTTGCTCCTCAATATACATTGGTTGGTGGCAAGCCACCTGATTTAGAGCTCTGTACAGAGAGGATAGCTTATCCTTTGCTATCATCTGCCAGCGCATTACTCTCATTCCTTAAGAAGGGCTTTTTGCTCATCATTGAGCTCAAGCTTTTCCAATAAATCCGGTCTTCTTTGCTTCGTTCTTAACAGCGACTGCTTAAGTCGCCATTGTCTAATTTTTTCATGATTACCAGAAAGTAAAACCTCTGGTACATCTAAGCCTTCATACTTTTCAGGCCTTGTGAAATGGGGACAGTCTAAAATTCCATCAGCAAATGAATCCTGATTTGCTGACTCTTTATGACCAAGAGCACCAGGCAACTGCCTTATAAGTGCATCCATAAACACCATTGCGGGCAATTCACCCCCGCTTAACACATAATCACCAATGGACCACTCTTGGTCCACTTCGAGCTCAATTAATCGCTCGTCAATTCCTTCGTAGCGACCAGCAATCAAAATTAATGACTGCCCTGTTGCAAACTGGTTGACTGCTGTCTGTTGCAGAACCTTGCCCTGAGGCGATAGGTAAACCACTAAGGATTCGCCCTGTATCCAATCTTTAGCCGCGCTAATCGCTTTACGAAGCGGCTCAATCGTCATGACCATACCTGGACCGCCACCATAGGGACGATCATCTACGGTTGCATGAGGGTCATCGGTAAAATCTCTTGGGTTGAAGCTAGAAACCTCTAATAACCCCTGATTAACCGCACGACTACTGATCCCATATCCAGTGAGTGCTTCAAACATTTCTGGAAACAGAGTAATCAATGCTATTTTCATAACCAGACCTCCGTTAAATAACCGATTTCTTAAAAATCAGGATCCCAGACAACATCAATTTTCTGCGACTCTAAATCAATATTTGTGACATATTGTTTTGCGTAGGGTATTAACCGTTCGTTACGATCTATACTCTCAGTATCACCAGTCACAACAATCACATCATTGGCACCAGTCTCTAGCATTGAAGAGACTTTTCCCAACCTCTGGATACTATCTCCATAATGGTTATAAACCACTAAACCCTGAAGCTGATGCCAATAATAATCACTATCTTGCAAGTCTGGGAGAGCATCTTGCCCCACCCTGATATCTAATTGACACCATTCACGTGCAACGTCGCGATCATCAATACCTTTTAGGCGAGCCACCAATCCATCACCGTGAATTTTCCATTCATCCACTTCAATGGTTTGTTCTTTGCCCTGCTTATCAACCTGCCATGGCTGATAATCAAAAATCTTTTGTGGTTGCTGAGTAAAAGACGACAGCTTCACCCAGCCGCGCACACCAAAAACCGCAGTGATGCGCCCAATAATGAGGGTTCCCTGAACAATTGAGTTATTGCTCATAGGATAAGACCTCTTATGCTGCTAGCTTAGCAGCCTCTTTCAAAAGCGAGGTTACTCGGTCACTTACTTGAGCACCCTGGCCTTGCCAGTAGTTAGCGCGATCCAAGTCAATGCGTAAACGCTCTTCACCACCGCGTGCGATAGGATTAAAAAACCCAATACGCTCAATGTAACGAGCATCACGTGCTTTACGTGAGTCTGAAACTGTAATGTGGAAGAACGGACGTTTTTTTGAACCACCGCGAGCCAATCTAATTGTTACCATTTACTGATACCCTGTTTTTGGACGTTTTATAACGCCACAAATTGTCTGTTTAATCTTATCCAAATGCCGCGCAACAGATACTTGCTACGACCCTAGGAAAGGCGCGGTATATTACGCGAAATAATTTGTAAAGGAAACCTCTTTATTCAGCGGCTGTTTCTGCGGATAAATATGGATTTTTTACAGACTAAAACTTTGGAAAACCACCGGGGGGTAATCCGCCGCCAGGGGGCATACCACCACCAAGGCCGCGCATCATATTTTGCATACCCTTGCCCTTCATTTTCTTCATCATCTTGCCCATTTGCTTATGCTGCTTCAACAGGCGATTCAAGTCTTGGATAGTAGTACCAGAACCCTGAGTTATTCGCCTCTTTCTAGAACCATTTAAGATGTCGGGGTTAGAGCGCTCTTTGGGTGTCATAGAATCTATGATGTATTCCATCTTACTAAATTGACCCGTCATATCCTTCTGCTGAGTCATTTGTGCCATATTTCCCATACCTGGAAGCTTGTCCATCATGCTTTCCATGCCACCTAACTGCTTCATCTGCTGAAGCTGCTCACGCAAATCTTCAAGATCGAAACGTTTTCCTTTGGCTACTTTCTTGGCAAACTTTTCTGCTTTCTTCTTATCAACCTTACGCTCTACATCTTCGATAAGGCTTAGCACATCCCCCATTCCAAGAATGCGTGATGCAATTCGCTCAGGATGAAATGGCTCTAGGGCATCAGTTTTTTCACCCACACCCAAAAACTTAATAGGCTTACCCGTGACATGACGAACCGATAAAGCAGCACCACCTCTTGCGTCACCATCGACCTTAGTCAGGATAACCCCTGTTAGAGGTAGTGCTTCATTAAAAGCCTTCGCGGTGTTAACCGAATCCTGACCAATCATGGCGTCGATTACAAACAGCGTCTCAATCGGGTTTGCAACCTTATGAATCTGCTTAATTTCGTCCATCATCGGCTCATCAATAGCCAGACGACCCGCAGTATCAATAATTAGTACATCTGCAAATTGGGTTTTTGCCGCCGCAATAGCATCGCTGACAATTTGAGTGGGCTTTTGATCGGGTGTGCTAGGAAAAAATTCAGCGCCAACCTCAGAGGATAGCGTTTTGAGCTGCTCAATAGCTGCTGGACGATAGACATCGGCAGAAACCACCATGACTTTTTTCTTTTCACGTTCCGCAAGGTAACGTGACAACTTTGCTACCGATGTGGTTTTACCCGCACCCTGCAAGCCCGCCATCAATATGACTGCAGGCGGCTGGGCATTTAGGCTAAGGGATTCATTTTTCTCCCCCATTACCGATTCAAGTTCTGCCTGAACAATCTTCAGGAATTGCTGGCCTGGGTTTAAGCTACTACTTACTTCAGTTCCAACGGCACGTTGTTTGACTAATTCGATAAAGTCTTTGACAACTGGTAATGCAACATCCGCCTCCAAAAGTGCTACGCGCACTTCTCGCAGGGTTTCTTGGATATTACTTTCACTTAAACTGGCTTTTCCTGAGATTTTTTTAAGGCTCAGGGATAAGCGTTCACTTAAGTTTTCAAACATTGCCATCTTTTTTTCCAAATCGTTAGGTTTGTGACTTCATTATATCAGTATTTGAGCACTAGACTTCACCTATAGCGCTTTATATGCCAAACTTAGTCTCAATTACATACGGATAATATTATGACTACGTTTGCATTTGGCTCAGGTGCTATCACACTTTATGTCATAGGATGGATAGCAACCCTACTTGCAGTTTATAATCGAGAGGGTTTGAAAAATAATTTACTTCAAACCATAACTCTAGCTGCTATTGTGCTTCATGCTGTTGCTGCATTTCAATTACTTTCAAAAGATGGTGGGCTCGACCTTAGTCTCATGAAAATAATTGCATTACTGGCCTTAGTGATTAATGCATTGGTGTATTTTAGTAGTCTACAAAAACCCATTCACAGCCTTTACTTAGCTCTGTTTCCCATTTCAGCTATTACTTTATTGGTGGCACTCACTAGCACCAGTACAAAGGCGACTATTTTTGTGCCCCTAAGTTTACAGGCGCATATCTTGATTTCTATTCTGGCCTACAGTTTTCTGGCCATAGCCGCACTCCAAGCTCTGCTGGCAGGCTATCAGAACTGGCAGCTAAAACATAAGCATCAAGACGTGTTAATGCGTACCATGCCCGCCCTTGAAACCATGGAAGCACTGCTATTTAAATTAATTTGGGTGGGTCAGATTCTGCTTACACTATCGTTAATTACAGGCTTCTATGTGTATGACGACTTTTTTGCCCAGCAGCTAATACATAAAGTTGCCTTTAGTATTGTCGCCTGGGCGGTTTATGCCGTATTACTTTTTGGCAGGCATCTTTATGGCTGGCGTGGTCGCAGAGCTATCAACTGGACATGGGTTGGTTTTTCAGGGATTCTTTTAGGCTATATTGGTAGTAAAGTCGTCATTGAGTTGGTATTAAATTAACCTTTGTCGGTTGATATATTGCATAATCTCATTCAACATTAGGTTACTTAAGTTTTAGAGGCACTATCTTTGGAAGGTTCCCACCCATTGCTTCTTTGGGGTATATTGTTTTCGCTGCTCATTTTGTCAGCGTTCTTTTCTGGCTCAGAAACAAGCATGATGTCACTCAACCCCTATCGATTAAGACACCAACGTAAAAAAAGTGCTGGCGCAAGGCGTGCCGCTAAGCTTCTAGCTATGCCTGACCGCTTAATTGGGCTAATTTTAGTCGGTAATAACGCGGTTAATATTCTTGCAGCGATTATCGCCAACATGCTCGCTATCCATTACGTTGGTGAAGCTGCCGCACCTTGGGTTGCCACGGCAACACTGACCATTTTAGTGTTGGTTTTTTCCGAAGTAACACCGAAAACCATTGCCGCTCAGAACCCCGAATGGTTTGCGTTCAAAGCTAGTCATATTTTAAAGCCACTACTTCAGCTTTTAACACCTCTTATCTGGTCTATTAATAGGCTAACCAATACATTTATCAGTCTGCTGGGTTTTGATCCCAACAAAGATAGAGACCATAGCTTAGATTCTGAAGAGTTAAAGTCTTTGGTCGATCTGTCTGGGCATAAACTTTCTGACAGTAATCAGGGTATGCTAAGAGCCATACTCGATCTCGATAATATGACAGTTGAGGATATTATGATTCCTCGCAACGAAGTCAGTGGGCTAGATTTAGAAGAAAACATTGATGTTCTTATGGAGCAAATTCTTTCTTGCGAATACACCCGTCAGCCCGTTTACTCTGGCGATATCAATAATATTATCGGCATTTTTCATGTTCGCAAAGCTAACCATCTTTTGCGCGCAGACACCATTACACATAATGCTATTAAACGCTTTGCTGACGAGGCTTACTTTATTCCCGAAAGTACCAAGTTGACCACACAGCTTCTCAACTTCAAAAAAATGCGAAGTCGCTTTGCGGTGGTGGTTGATGAATACGGTGAAGTGCAGGGTTTAGTGACTTTGGAAGACATATTGGAAGAAATCGTAGGTGATTTCACCACCAATGAAGCTGATCTTATTGAAGAGGTCATGGCTCAGAATGATGGTAGTTTCTTAATTGACGGCACTGCTACTATTCGAGAAATTAATAAGGCAACCCAGTGGGACTTACCTCTCAATGGCCCAAAAACGATGAATGGACTGGTTCTGGAGCAATTAGAAAGTATTCCCGATGGCAATGTCAGCTTTACTTTAAATCAATTTAAATTCGAAACCGTTGAAATTAACGGCACCCGTGTTAAAAAAGTAGCCGCAACCTGTCTTAAGCCAATTACATCTGAATCGAGTATTTAGACTAAGACTGGATTAATTGTTTTTGTCTGCTCTATCTATGCAGCTGTCAACCACAGCCTGTCGCTGATCCTCATCCAGATAAATCCAGTTTCTTATTTCTTCACTGGTGCGGTAACAGCCGACGCAAACATCTTCGTCATTAAGTCGACAAATTGAAATGCAGGGTGATGTGGATTTATCCATTAAAGTCTTCTCACTAGTATCTATTATTCAGCCGTTAGCTGCTGAAGCTGTTGCTGCGTCGGGTAACGCAAATTAATTTGAGCATCTAAAACAAAATTTAACATATCCACCATAACCTTAAGAGTGAATCCCCAAATTTTGTATTCCCCATACATTACGTAAGGTAATTGAATTTTTCTTTCACTGAGCTCGAAATATTTATAGCCACCTGTATCCAATAACAATTTGAGAGGAAAATTAAATACCGCGGCTATCTCAGAAGGATCCGGCTGCAAATGATAAGGCGATGCCACCCATCCCATAAACGGCGCCACACGTAACATACTTAACCGAGGTGAATCACTGGGCAACATACCAAGTAACTCGATCTTATCGGAAGTTAGGCCAATTTCCTCTTCAGTTTCACGTAAGGCAGTTGCTAATAGATTTTGATCGCAAGGCTCTTTCATGCCCCCTGGAAAAGCCACTTCACCAGCATGATGGTTAAGATGTTTAGCGCGCTGGGTTAAAATAACATGCGGATCCAATGGATCGCCCTGTAAAAGAAGCATCACAGCAGCTTTAGCGCTAGTCTTTTCAACCTCGGAATCAACGACCGAGGGTATATAATGTTTTAATCGTTGTGAAATAGTGGCTAACATAGGTTCATTATACGTTTTTATAACAATTCTTGAGGGATTTATGAATTACTGTTCAGAATGCGGCACCCCAGTTACTCTGAAGATACCAGAGGGAGATAACAGACTGCGCTTTGTTTGCCCAAACTGCAAAACTGTCCATTATCAGAATCCTTTGGTTATTGTGGGTGTACTGCCTGAGTATAATCAGCAAATACTCCTCTGTAAGCGCGCTATTGAGCCACAGAAAGGTCGCTGGACACTGCCTGCTGGATTCATGGAAAATGATGAGTCAACACTTGAGGGGGCATTAAGAGAATGCCAAGAAGAGGCTCATGCATCAGTTATTGATCCGGCACTCTACGCGCTTTATGACATCCCATACATCAATCAGGTGTATGTCTTCTATCGCGCACAACTAGCCAATCTAGATTTTGGTCCAAGCGCTGAATCTACCGAGGTAGCGCTGTTTGATGAGCACGATATTCCATGGGATGAACTGGCTTTTCCAGTGGTGACTGCGGTTATTAAGCGCTTTTTAAGCGATCGTAAAAAAGACAGCTTTGAAGTATTTAATGATGTGATTGAACGCAGAAAATAATCAAAGTAAAAACAAAACGCCCGCACTACATAGCAGCGCGGGCGCAGAATAAAACGATGACGACTTAAAGCTTGTCAGCGTTTTCTGATAGGTATGCAGCAACACCCTCTGGAGTGTCTTTCATACCGCTATCACCTTTATTCCAGCCAGCAGGGCAGACTTCGCCATGATCCTGATGGAATGCAAGAGCGTCAATCATACGCAGCATCTCATCAATATTACGACCTAGCGGCAAATCATTAACCACCTGATGTCTTACCAGACCATCTTCATCAATCAAGAAAGAACCACGGAAGGCAACGCCATCCGCATGCTCAACATCGTATGCTTGACAGATTTCGTGCTTAACATCGGCAACCAATGGGTATTTAACCGCACCAATACCACCGTCATTCACGTCAGTATTACGCCATGCATTGTGAGAAAATTGTGAATCAATCGAAACACCAATGACTTCTACGCCACGATCAACAAATTCTTGATGACGGTGATCAAATGCGATCAGCTCGGAAGGACATACAAAGGTGAAATCGAGAGGGTAAAAGAAAATAACAGCTTTTTTGCCCTTAATTGTCTCTGCAAGGTTAAAGTTATCGATAATCTCACCACTGCCAGTTACTGCAGCAGCCGTGAAATCTGGTGCTGGCTTGCCTACTAATACAGCCATATTGGTTACTCCTAATAAAAGTTACTTGTTTTGAATATGTATAATCTACAGAGGATAGTTTCACATCGGCAAACTTTCAACCAATTGAATGTTTTTATTGTGTTTATAGCCATATGCGCATTATTTGAAATTGATAGTATAAACACCACCTCAACAGTATTTTGGCGAAAAAAAAGGGCGACAAAGTCGCCCTTTTTAATTCATTAGTAAACCCTTAGAAGGTTTTACTTAATGATAGTCTAGTACTTCTTGCTTCACCCACAGCTACCTGATGAGTACTGTGCGAATGCGGGAAATAAACTTCATCAGATAGATTTTCAATATTTAATTGAAGCTTAAGATCGTCTGCAATGCTGTAATAAACCGCCGCATCAACTCTAGTGTAAGCCGGAAGTAGTAAGTCGGGGTTATTGTCTTTTACAGCTGACTCGCCCTGATGCATGACACCTAACGCCCAGCCAAAGTTAGGATTAATATCATAGGTTGTCCAGATCGAATAAGTAGACACCGGGATTTCTCGCGGCTGTCCGCCATCAGCAGTTTCTCCATCTATATTGCTATAACTAAATGCAACATTAAGATTTTCATTAACTTGACCCTTTAGTTCAAGCTCAAAGCCTTCAACCGAAAGACCTCTCTCAGTAATATAATCTGAGCTTGTTCCATCATAATCTGCAATTTCTGATTCACTTTCAAAATAAGCTGAGGTTAGGCTTAGGCTCTTATTCAGATCTAGTTTAAAGCCTATCTCAGAACTCTCATAGTAATCAGGCTTTAAGGTTTCACCAGAACCCGCTGCTCCGCCCGTAAGTTTCTTATATTGCTCGCCTGATCTTGGCGCGAAACTTTCACTGTAACTGTAGTAAAGAGATACATTGTTTTGCGGCTTATAAATTAGGCCAAATCTTGGTGAAAACTCGGTATCCACTCGTGCCGCTGAAGAGTCCTGTTTAATATCATCAACTTTGATATCGAACTTATCATAGCGACCACCCAATAATACAATCAAACTGTCAGTAACATCAATTTGGTCTTGGATATAAAAAGAGCTAACCGTGATATCTGTCTCAGTACTTGATTTAAGGGCACATGAGTTTGTGTACTCAACCGCGGTAGCTGTTCCACTGGCATTAACTGAGAAATCAATCGGATCGGCTACAGCAAATGATTCTCTATCATAGTTACTTACATCACAATCATTGGTTGTCCAGTAGGTATTAAAGCGCTTATTAGTATTATCTGTTTTAACTGACTCAAAACCAGTAAGAATAGTATGTGTCATATTGGCAAAATTAAGCTCATTAACCAGACTTGCCGACAGAATTAAATTGTCTCTTTCGGTAGGGTCGTGGTATCCGTCCATTTCTACAACGTTAGTATCAAGATCATAGCTATTAGCATAGGTATTTTGATACATTTTTTCGAAGCTACTGGAGGTTAAAGACAGACTTCCTTTGGTTGAATCAGAAAATCTATGACTTAATGCAGCACGAAGAACAGAGGCTTCAACCGTATTAAGGTTTCCATCTTTGTCACCAAATACAATGTCACTTAAGGCTTTCACTGGCTCACCATTAGCCGTTGGAATACCGCGATCAATAAATCGTTCATGATCGATGTATTCATAGGACAGGTCTAAATCTGTATCTGCATCCAACGCGATATTCACTGTAGGATTGATTCCAAATCGATCACCATTATAGAAATCTCTATGATTTTCTAGCGAATCACTGTGGACATTTAAACGGAAGGCAACAGAATCGCTAAGATTGGTGTTTACATCAGCCGCTAAATCGGTCGCACCAAAGGAATCAATACCGATGTCTACGGTTTTGAAATCTTGACCATTAACTGCTTTTTTAGAAACTCTATTGATAATGCCACCGGTTCCGCCACGACCAAATAATAGCGCGTTAGGTCCTCTAAGAACCTCTACTTGCTCCACATTATATAAAGGACGGTAGTATTGAACATCATCTCTTACACCATCTTGATAAAAATCTGCGGTAGATCTAACGCCACGAAAAACTACAGCGTCACGATGCCCCTCACCTAAAGAGGTATTAATACCAGGGGTATATCTCACAATATCGCCTATTTCCTTGAAACCTTTTTTTCGAACATCTTCATCGGTAACAATCGAAAGAGATTGAGGAACATTGATAATTGGGGTGGGTGTTTTGAGTGCGTTCATTTGATCGCTTTGAAGCACTCTACCTTTAACCAAAATTTCTTCAAAATCAGAACTTTCAGCCAAAACAGGACCAACAACAAAAAATGCGCACAAAGTAGCAACATCTAATAGCCTTACTCTTTTCATAAAATTATCTCTAGTTAAAAACAATATTGGGATTTGCTGTTAATGGTAATGATTATCATTTATATTTGCAACAATTATTTTATTAAAATTGCTATTTTTTCACCCTATAAACCAAACCAAAAGCTAGAATCCTCAGTAAATACAGGGTATTGAATTAATTTATAAATGATAATTATTTGCATTTGGGTTGTTTTTTTTGTAAAGTCCCACTATTAATCTTGGGTATTATGAGCACTTACAACCCTACTACCTGTAACCAAATATAGAGTAATACCATCATGAACGAATTTATTATTATGTTCCGCGAGGGCCTTGAAGCCTCACTAATCGTTGGAATTATCTATACCCTCCTTATTAAGCAGGAACTCAACAGAGAAATCCGCCAATTATGGTTAGGAGTCGGTGCTGCAATCGTTGCGAGCATTATCACTGGCTTTGCACTGGTTCAGGTTAAGAGTTCTATTGGAAACGCATCTATTGAGGCCCTTTTTGAGGGTGTAGCCATGATCGCTACTGCCGGCCTAATTTGGTATGTAATCTTTTGGCTTTCAAAGCAAGTCGGAGCTACTGCCGCATTAAAAGACGAAGCAAATCAAGCATTAGAAAGTGCTGGCTGGGGAATCTTTCTCATCATCTTCTTCGCTATATTTAGAGAAGGCTTTGAAACCGCTATTTTCCTGATGGGTAGTTTCTCAATGACTGAATCATTCTCATACTCAGGCTTTTTTGGTGGCTTAGCGCTGGCCATTGCTATTGGTTATGCGATTGTTGTTCAGGGTAAGCGCATACAACTTAAGTCGTTTTTTAGAGCGACCAGCCTGTTATTAGTGGTTTTTGCTTCGGGAATGATGACTTACGGCGCCCACGAAATTGAAGAATTTTTTGTTAAGGGTGATCACTTGCAGGTGGTTGGCTTAGAGACCAAACAGGATATTTCCCGCCCTTACAGCATTCTTAAGCCAAAAGCTGAATTGAGCGAATCAGATAATCCTGCCTTTTATTCGTATGATTTAAATGGCAAAGAAAAATACACTCACCTGCTGCATGATAAGGGCCATATTGGTGTTTTTCTTAAGGGGTTTGTAGGCTATAACAGTAACCCCAACTGGATAGAGTTATTTGTCTGGATACTCTCTTTAGCCTTTGGTTTACGATTATGGCGTAAATTTTATTTTTCCAAAGCTACCTAACACAATCTTCTTAGTTTCTGTCTTTAAGGTAGGGCAAAAAAAACCGCTCGGTGATCAGAATCAGCGAGCAGTTTTTTAAATTTAGATTACTCACCCGATGGTTCTTCACCCAGGTTTTCATCAATTAATGTTTTCAACTCACCTTTTTCATGCATTTCAGTGACGATATCACAACCACCAACAAGTTCGCCGGCTACCCATAACTGCGGGAAGGTCGGCCAATTGCCATATTTTGGCAGATTTTCTCTGATTTCTGGGTTTGATAGAACGTCAACAAAGGCGAAGCGGTGCCCGCAGGCCATTAATGCCTGAACTGTTCGCGCTGAAAAACCACATTGTGGTTGATTGGGTGACCCTTTCATGAAGAGTAAAACTGAATTATTTTCTACTTGATCACGTATTGTTTCCATTATATCCATTAAAAAAACCCTGTATTGATTGCTGTTAAGTATATTTTACCCTTTTTAGCCTTATAGCTAAAGGAAGAAACGCTAAATGAGTGTTATTGCGATGATTGTTAAATATTCCTATAATATTGCTAATCGAAGGGCAGTGAGACTGCCCTTTTTACGTTTTTCCAAAAACAATGAATGTGAGTGATTATGGGCGATAAAGCCTTAATGAATACCTACGGCGAAAAAGCCATGACATTAGTCAGTGGCGAAGGTGCTTGGCTGTACGATGAAAAAGGTAATAAATATCTGGACGCGCTATCTGGCATTGCTGTCTGCGGCCTAGGTCATTCACATCCTGAAATTAGCAAAGTTATTGCTGAGCAGGCGGCTGAATTAATCCATTGTTCCAATTTTTTTGCGATTCCAAGTCAACAGCAACTGGCTGAAAAGCTGTGTGACATTTCAGGCATGACCAATGTATTTTTTGGTAACTCTGGTGCAGAAGCAAATGAAGCGGCTATAAAATTAGCTCGCTTACATGGCAATAAAAAAGGGATCAAGTTACCTACGGTATTGGTCATGGATAATGCTTTCCATGGGAGAACACTGGCCACCTTAACCGCCTCTGGTAGCAGAAAAATACAGGCAGGCTTTGAACCACTGGTAAGAGGGTTTGCTCGTGGGCCCTTCAATGATATCGAGGCATTAAAAACTATTGCTGATAATAACCCTGATATCTGTGCCATTTTTGTAGAGCCTATTCAGGGTGAAGGCGGTATAAATCTGGCCGATTCCGATTATTTTCAGCAGTTAAGAGATCTATGTGATGAGCTTGACTGGCTGCTAATGTTTGATGAGGTTCAAACCGGTAACGGTAGAACAGGTATGTTCTTTTACCATCAGTACAGTGGCGTTCAGCCCGATGTAGTGACAACGGCTAAAGGCCTTGGTAACGGGATGCCTATTGGCGCCTGTCTGGCTCATGGTGAGGCGGCTAAACTGATGCAACCGGGTAATCATGGTTCTACCTTTGGTGGCAACCCTTTGGCTAGCGCGGTTGCACTCAAGGTCGTAGAGCTTATTGAATCTGGCGATATTTACCAAAGAGCGGTCATAGTGGGCAATATTATTATGCAAGGGCTGACCGATGCATTAGAAGGCGTTGAGCATGTTATAGAGATTAGAGGCTGCGGCTGTATGATTGGGATTGAATTAACTAAACCCTGTAAATCTTTATACACTGAAGCCCTGAAACATGGCTTGGTGATTAATGTTACCGCTGATTCGGTAATCAGACTATTACCGCCAATGATTATGACTGACCAAGAAGCTCAACAGGTTGTGAGTATTCTGGCACCCCTTATTAAAGACTTCCAATAGGCGTCACACACATGGCTGTTAGACATTTTCTTACCTTACATGACCTTTCACCCGCTGAACTTAATCAGGTAATTGATTCTGCGATTGCGTTAAAAAAGGCACATCGTGAAAACACCCAACAACCTGTATTAGCCCAGAAGGTATTGGCGATGATTTTTGAAAAATCATCCACCAGAACTCGAGTATCTTTTGAAGCCGGTATGGCCCAGTTGGGTGGAAGTGCGCTATTTCTGTCGCCAACGGATACCCAGTTAGGTCGCGGCGAACCCATTGAAGATTCTGCAAGAGTGATCTCGAGAATGACTGATATTATTATGATCAGAACCTTTGGTCATGACAAAATTGAGACCTTTGCCAAGCATTCTGCTGTGCCAGTGATCAATGCGTTAACCGATAGCTTTCATCCCTGTCAGTTACTTGCCGATGTACAGACCTATGTTGAGCATCGCGGGTCTATTCAGGGTAAAACGGTTGCCTGGATTGGCGATGGTAATAATATGTGTCATTCGTGGATCAATGCAGCCATGCAATTTGATTTTAAATTGCGCATTGCTTGCCCTGTGGGCTATGAACCCGATGCGGCTATTTTAGCGAGAGCTGGCGATCGCGTTGTTTTAACTAGTGATCCTGTTCAAGCGGTGACTGATGCTGATCTTGTGACTACAGATGTGTTTGCCTCTATGGGACAAGAAGCTGAACAGGCTACTAGACTAGAGCATTTTGATGGCTTTCAGGTCAATCATGCACTCATGGCTAAGGCTGCAGATCAGGCACTCTTTATGCACTGCTTGCCTGCGCACAGAGGCGAAGAAGTTTCAGCTGAACTGCTAGAAGATACGTCTATTTCTGTGGTTTGGGATGAGGCAGAAAATCGTTTGCACGCACAAAAGGCACTGATGCTGTTCTTGCTAAATCAGTAATGTTTTACAGGTAATACTGATTTAGCGATTGTAGAAAACGTCATCAATTTCATACTCTACTTCCCCGCCGGGAGTATGCACATTAACTACATCACCAATCTCTTTGCTGATAAGTGCGCGAGCTATGGGTGACTGATAGGAAATCATACCCGCTTTTACATCCGCTTCATCATCACCGACGATTCTGTAGGTGACCTCTTCGTCAGTTTCAGTATTAATAATAGTCACGGTTGAACCAAAAATAACGCGATCGCCTTCTGGCATTTGAGAAATATCCACCACCTGACACAGAGAAAGCTTTGATTCTATATCTTGGATACGACCTTCAATAAAACCCTGCTGTTCTCTGGCAGCATGGTATTCAGCATTCTCTTTTAGATCGCCATGCTCACGGGCTTCTGCAATTGCCTGAATAACCGTTGGGCGATCTTCTTTCTTGAGCTTTTCAAGCTCAATTCGAAGTGCGGCCTCACCCTCAACTGTCATTGGAATTTTTTGCATTAGCTAATTGCCTTGTGTAGCGTTTGTAAATCACGAACTTGAATATCGCCAGCAAACATGAGAGCTTCGCATACGGCTCTTCCGCCTGCCATCGTTGTAGTATAGTAAACTTGATGTTGCTCTGCACTAGAGCGAATAGCACTGGAGTCAGAGATGGCTTTGCGACCCTCAGTGGTATTTATAATAAGATGAATCTTATCACTTTTTATCATATCTACAATATGCGGTCTGCCTTCCTGAACTTTATTAACCAATTCAACCTCAAGGCCAGCATCGGTAATCACTTTTGCTGTACCCTTTGAAGCAACCAGCTTAAAGCCCATAGATAATAGGTTTTTTGCTAAACTAGGTAACTGATGCTTATCTCTATCACGTACGCTGATAAAGGCAGTCCCCTTTGTTGGTATTTCATCGCTGGCACCCAGCTCGGCTTTACCATAGGCTTCAGCAAAGGTTTCACCTACACCCATAACTTCACCCGTTGACTTCATTTCTGGCCCAAGAATGGGGTCAATTCCAGGGAATTTATTAAACGGGAATACCGCTTCTTTTACACTGTAATAAGGCGGAACGATTTCTTTTGTAAAACCCTGAGATTCTAATGTTTGGCCAACCATACAACGGGCGGCTATTTTAGCCAGAGAGGTACCTATACATTTAGAAACAAAAGGCACTGTTCTTGATGCTCGAGGGTTAACCTCAATCACATAGATTTCATCGTCTTGCAGTGCCAGCTGAACATTCATCAAGCCGCGAACACCAAGCTCACGAGCCATTTTCTTGCAGACTTCACGCATCTCATTCTGGACGTCTTCACTCAAACTGTAAGGCGGCAATGAACAGGCCGAATCACCAGAGTGAATACCCGCTTGCTCAATATGCTGCATAATCGCACCGATCACCACCTGCTCGCCATCACTGACGGCATCAACATCAACTTCGATAGCATTTGGCAAGAAGAAATCTAAGAGGACCGGTGAGTCTTCTGACACTTCTACAGCGGTGCGCATGTAATGTCTTAGCTCGTCTTCTTTATAGACGATTTCCATGGCACGACCGCCTAATACATAGGAAGGACGAACCACCAAGGGATAACCAATTTTTTCAGCCAGAACAACAGCATCTTCGGCACTTCTAGCCGTCGCATTTGATGGCTGTAAAAGACCGAGCTTATCGATCATCTGTTGGAACCTTTCACGATCTTCAGCACGATCAATAGCATCAGGGGTAGTACCTACAATGGGCACACCCTCTGCTTCTAGGGCACGAGCTAATTTCAACGGTGTTTGACCGCCAAACTGAACGATCACACCCTTAGGTTTTTCTAATCGCACAATTTCTAGAACATCTTCTAGGGTCACTGGCTCGAAGAATAATCGATCAGAGGTATCGTAATCAGTAGATACGGTTTCAGGGTTGCAGTTAACCATAATGGTTTCATAACCATCATCTCGCATGGCAAGTGCCGCATGCACACAGCAGTAGTCAAATTCAATGCCCTGACCAATTCTGTTTGGCCCGCCACCTAGTACTAAAATTTTATCGCGATTACTGGGTTTAGCTTCGCATTCTTCTTCATAGGTCGAATACATATAGGCAGTGTCAGTAGAAAATTCTGCCGCACAGGTATCCACGCGCTTATATACTGGATGAATATCTAATTGGTTGCGATATTCACGCACCGCCTGTTCACCACAGCCGAGGATGTCACCCAAGCGCTTATCAGAAAACCCTTTGCGCTTAAGTTTAAATAATGCCGTTTTATCTAAAGTGCTAAGCTCAGAACCCTGAAGCTGTTGCTCATGCTTGATTAAATCTTCAATTTGCACCAAGAACCAGGGATCAATCTTGGTGATGTTAAACATCTCTTCAAGACTCATGCCAGCGCGGAAACCGTCGGCCACATACCAGATACGATCTGGGCCTGCTTCCGCGAGCTGGTTATTTAAAATACTGGTTGATGAGTCATCTGCAGGATCGACAACAGGGTCAAATCCAGAAACGCCAACTTCTAAGCCACGCAATGCTTTTTGCATAGACTCTTGGAACGTGCGCCCAATGGCCATAACCTCACCAACAGACTTCATCTGAGTGGTAAGTTTTGGACTGGCTTGGCTAAATTTCTCAAAGGCAAAACGCGGAACCTTAGTTACCACATAATCGATACTTGGCTCAAAAGAAGCCGGTGTTGCTCCGCCAGTAATTTCATTTTGAAGCTCATCCAATGTGTAACCAATGGCTAACTTGGCCGCAACCTTAGCAATGGGGAAGCCAGTGGCTTTTGAAGCCAGTGCTGATGAACGTGAAACACGCGGGTTCATCTCGATAACAATCAAGCGTCCGTCTTCTGGGTTTACCGCAAACTGTACGTTTGAGCCGCCCGTTTCAACACCAATCTCACGCAATACACTCACCGAGGCATTACGCATTATCTGATATTCTTTATCGGTTAAGGTTTGCGCCGGTGCCACGGTGATTGAATCACCGGTATGGATACCCATAGGGTCCAAGTTTTCAATGGCACAGATAATGATGCAGTTATCATTGCGATCTCTCACCACTTCCATTTCAAATTCTTTCCAACCAATCAGCGATTCATCAATCAATAATTCATTGGTTGGCGAAAGATCGAGTCCACGTCGGCAAATTTGTTCGAATTCTTCGCGGTTATAGGCGATACCACCGCCTGATCCACCCATAGTAAATGAGGGTCGAATAACACAGGGGAACCCAAAGCGATCGGCAACCTGATAGGCCTCTTCTAGGCTGTGAGCAATACCAGAGTTTGGCGTATCAAGGCCAATGGCTTTCATGGCTTTATCGAAGCGCTCTCGGTCTTCTGCTTTATCGATAGCGTCGGCATTGGCGCCAATCATTTCAACATTATATTTTTCTAATACACCATGCTTAGCAAGATCTAGGGCACAGTTAAGCGCTGTTTGGCCACCCATTGTCGGCAACAGAACATCGGGTCTTTCTTTTTCGATGATTTTTTCTACCGTACCCCATTCAACCGGCTCAATATAGGTGGCATCAGCCATTGCTGGGTCGGTCATAATGGTGGCTGGATTAGAGTTTACCAATATTACTCTGTAGCCTTCTTCTCTCAGAGCCTTACAGGCCTGAGCACCGGAATAATCAAACTCACAGGCCTGCCCAATAACAATCGGGCCTGCTCCAAGAATTAAAACGCTTTTAATATCTGTTCTTTTTGGCATAGGGTCGCTACTCAGTCAAGACGCTTATCGTCTAGCCTCCATCAATTCTATAAAGTGATCAAATAATGGTGCCGCATCGTGCGGGCCGGGACTTGCTTCAGGGTGTCCCTGGAAACTAAATGCAGGTTTGTCCGTACGGTGAATACCTTGCAGAGAAGCATCAAACAACGAGCGATGCGTGGCCTTCAAACAGCTGGGCAATCCCTCTTCTTCAACCGCAAAACCATGATTTTGGCTGGTTATCATGACTGTTTTGTTGGCGATATCTTCTACTGGATGATTGGCACCATGGTGACCAAACTTCATCTTTGCAGTTTTTGCTCCAGAGGCTAAGGCTAGCAACTGGTGGCCCAAACAGATACCAAATAGAGGAATATCTGTTTTTAATAATTTTGTAATTGCTTCAATCGCATAGTCACAGGGCTCTGGATCGCCCGGCCCGTTTGAAAGAAACACACCATCTGGATTCATAGCCAAGACATCGCTTGCTGGTGTTTGAGCAGGAACAACTGTTAGGTCACAGCCTCTATCAACCAGCATGCGCAATATATTTTGTTTAACACCAAAGTCATAGGCAACAACCTTAAATTTAAAGTCTGTTTGTTGCTCGTAGGCATGACCCAGCTGCCAGCTCTTCTGCTGCCATTGATAGGCTTCAGTGGTTGTCACCTGTTTTGCCAAATCCATTCCCTTAAGACCCGGGAACTGTTTAGCTGCCTCCACCGCTTTTTGCTCGTCGATATCACCGACGATAATACAGCCGCTTTGCGAACCTGTTTCGCGCAAAATACGTGTCAGCTTTCTGGTGTCTATATCAGCAATACCTACAATACCGCGCTCAGCGAGATACTGGTCCAAGCTTTGCTCACTACGGAAATTAGAAACCATTAAAGGTAGATCGCGAATAACCAATCCTGCAGCCCAGATCTGATCAGATTCCTGATCTTCAGTGTTGACGCCAACATTACCAATATGAGGGTAAGTTAGGGTAACAATTTGATGGGCATATGAGGGGTCTGTGAGAATTTCTTGGTAACCCGTTAGTGCAGTGTTAAAAACCACTTCACCAATAGATTGACCCTCGGCACCGATAGCGGTACCTCTGAAAATTGTTCCATCTGCGAGCGCAAGAACAGCCTCCCGATTGGTCTGGGAATTCACACAACCTCCTAAATTATAATGAGTCTATCTGGTAGGATAAAACCGAAAAGCCTTTTGATTATTTGCAAAAAAACGAGATGGGACAATTTGTCTCATCTCGCTTTTATAAGAAATATTCAGTATATCAACCTCTCGGGCCAGTGCCGTTATTTGTTAACGAATCTGAGAATGCATTTTAGGGCAAATGGACCTGTTTTGTCCATCATTGATAAATTTATTTTATCTAAATTTCAAATTTATTGGAGCTACCAAAATTATACATTTAGACTGAGTACGTCCTGCATACTATGAAGGCCAGATGGCTTCTCACTCAGCCACTTTGCAGCACGCAGTGCACCCCGAGCAAATGCCATGCGACTTGAGGCTTTATGGGTAATTTCTACACGCTCACCTTCAGCGGCAAATAACACTGTATGGTCACCAACGACATCACCTGCTCGCTGGGTCGCAAAACCAATGGTTTGACGATCTCTTGCGCCTGTTTGACCCTCTCGGCCATAGACAGCTACTTCTTTAAGGTCACGATTCAGTGCGCCAGCCACAGACTCACCTAGCGACAATGCAGTACCCGAGGGAGCATCCACCTTATGACGATGATGTGTCTCTGAAATTTCGATATCCACATCGTCACCCAAAATTGATGCGGCAATTTCGGCCAGTTTAAAGCACAGGTTAACCCCGGTGGCATAGTTAGATGCCATACAAATAGCGGTCTTTTCACTAGCCTGATTAATATTTTTTAGTTGCTGCTCATCGAAGCCGGTTGTACCCACAACAATTTTTTTCCCCTGCTCAGCGCATAGAGCGATATTAGCTGCCGTTGAAGCTGGGGTACTAAAATCAATAAGAATATCAAACTGATCAACAACCTCTTGTAGTGACGATACCACAGTTATACTGTTTCTACCTATTCCCGCTAGCTCACCGGAGTCAACGCCGATAAGCGAGCTATCTGGGCGTTCAACTGCCGCACTTAGTTGTAGGCCATCGGTCTGAGTAACTGCCTCAATTAAGGCTTTACCCATGCGTCCACCCGCTCCAGTTATGGCTATATTGATCATTTTATTGTCCAAAGTTTTATCTTAAGGGGTAACTCTACTCTAACCAGTAAGATTATCGAAGAATTTTTTCACTCCATCAAACCAACTTGAGGTTCTTGGCGAGTGCTTATCTTTGCCCATCAAGCTTTTATCAAAGCTTTCTAGTAGTGCACGCTGATCTTCACCTAAATTAACTGGTGTTTCCAAAACCACTCGACAAAGTAAATCACCTGTGCCGCCGCCGCGTACTGGTGCCACGCCTTTGCCACGCAATCTAAATACCTTGCCGCTTTGAGTCTCAGCAGGAATTTTTAGTTTCACTTTGCCAGTTAAAGTTGGAACTTCCAGAACACCACCCAGGGCTGCCTGCGCGAAGCTGATCGGAACTTCACAGTGCAAATGACTGGCATCGCGAACAAAGATGGAGTGCTCGCGCACATGAACCTGAACATACAGATCCCCCACTGGGCCGCCATTGGGGCCGGCTTCACCTTTTCCACCTAGACGGATTCGATCACCTGTATCTACGCCTGCAGGAATCTTAACGGAAAGTTTTGTATATTCTTCTTTAGTACCACGGCCATGACAGTCGACACAGGGATCAGCAATAACCTGTCCTGATCCGCCACAGGTCGGACAGGTCTGTTGAACCTGAAAAAAGCCTTGAGACATCCGCACCTGACCTAAACCACCACAGGTACCACAGTTTACTGGCGATGATCCTGGTCGTGCACCAGTACCATCACAGGTATTACAGTGGACAGACCTAGGTACATCAATTTTGATAGTCTTACCTTTTACCGCATCTTCTAAATCTAACTCAAGATCGTAGCGAAGATCTGCACCTCTAGCGGGACCGGCGCGACGGCCACCACCGCCACCCCCGAAAATATCACCAAATACATCGCCAAATGCATCGCCAAAACCTGAGGTATCGAAGCCACCGCGACCGCCGCCAGAATTACCGTCGACGCCGGCATGCCCAAAGCGATCATAGGCTGCTTTTTTATCACCATCACCAAGAATTTCGTAGGCTTCTTGAGCTTCTTTAAACTTTTCTTCTGAACTTTTATTGTCAGGATTGCGGTCAGGATGGTGCTTCATCGCTACACGACGAAAGGCTTTCTTGATCTCAGGATCAGAAGCCGATTTATCCACACCCAAAACTTCATAGTAGTCGCGTTTTGCCATAACGAGCTTTTATTCCTAGATAAATAAATAAAGGCGCGAACATTGTTCGCGCCTAGAGTAAGTAACCATTAAATCGATGTTTACTTGCTGTCTTTCTGAGTTTCATCAACCTCTTCGAACTCAGCATCCATAGCATCATCGGCAGATTGCTCAGCAGATTCACCCTGACCTTCTTCAGCCTGCTGCTCTGCATAGAGTTTCTGCGCTAGGGTTGCCGATGCTTCTGACAATTCTTTTGCTGCAGCATCCATAGCTTCCTTATCATCACCCTTAACCGCTTCTTCTACCTTGGCAATAGCTGTCTCGATAGCTGATTTTTCTTCATCAGAAGCCTTATCACCCGCTTCTTCCAAAGTTTTCTTAGCCGCATGAGCAAGTCCATCTGCAGTGTTACGCGCCTGGGCTAGCTCCTCGAATTTGGTATCTTCTGCAGCATTCGCTTCAGCATCTGCAACCATTGCATCGATTTCTTCATCAGATAGACCTGAAGAAGCTTTAATCACAATAGACTGCTCTTTACCGGTTGCTTTGTCTTTGGCACTAACATTCAGAATACCGTTAGCATCAATATCAAAGGTAACTTCGATTTGTGGCATGCCTCTTGGCGCCGGTGGAATATCAGCCAAATCAAAACGACCTAGTGACTTGTTCTGTGCAGCCTGTTTGCGCTCACCCTGAACAACGTGAATAGTTACCGCGGTTTGATTGTCATCAGCGGTAGAGAATACCTGCGACTTCTTAGTTGGAATCGTGGTATTTTTCTCAATCACTGGCGTAGCAACTGCACCCATGGTTTCAATACCTAGGCTTAGCGGGGTTACATCTAGCAATAATACATCTGTTACATCACCTGCAAGTACAGCGCCTTGTAGAGATGCACCAACAGCTACGGCTTCATCTGGGTTCACATCTTTACGCGGCTCTTTGCCGAAGAACTCTGTGACTTTCTCTTGCACTAGAGGCATACGCGTCTGACCGCCGACAAGAATAACCTCGTCAATTTCAGAAGCAGACTTACCCGCATCTTTCAGTGCTACTTTTAGTGGGCTTAATGAACGCTCGACTAATTCTTCAACGAGAGACTCAAGTTTGGCTCTAGTGAGTTTAACGACTAAGTGCTTAGGACCTGAGGCATCAGCCGTAATATAAGGCAAGTTAACTTCAGTCTGGGTGCTTGAAGAAAGCTCGATTTTAGCTTTTTCAGCAGCTTCTTTAAGTCTTTGCATCGCTAGCGGGTCACCCGCTAAGTCGACACCACTATCCGCCTTAAATTCCGCTGACAAATATTCGATAAGACGTAAATCGAAGTCTTCACCACCTAGGAATGTGTCACCATTGGTAGCCAATACTTCAAATTGTTTTTCGCCATCAACATCGGCAATCTCAATAATTGAGATATCAAAGGTACCACCACCCAAGTCGTATACCGCAATAACACTGTCGCCTTCGCTCTTATCAATACCATAGGCTAGCGCCGCTGCTGTTGGCTCGTTGATAATACGTTTAACTTCAAGCCCTGCGATACGCCCAGCATCCTTAGTGGCTTGACGCTGAGAATCGTTAAAATAAGCAGGCACGGTGATAACCGCTTCAGAAACTGTCTCACCTAAGTAGTCTTCGGCAGTTTTCTTCATTTTCTTAAGAATTTCTGCAGATACCTGTGGCGCAGCTTTGCTTTCGCCTTTTACTTCGACCCATGCATCACCATTGTCAGCTTTAACAATCTTATAAGGCACCATACTGATGTCTTTTTGAACGACCTTGTCATCAAAACGACGGCCAATTAGGCGCTTAACCGCATAAATCGTGTTTTCTGGGTTTGTGACCGCCTGACGCTTGGCCGACTGTCCCGCTAAAATTTCACCATCATCTGCATAGGCAATAACAGATGGTGTAGTTCGGGCACCCTCAGCGTTTTCAATAACTTTGGGCGCATCGCCCTCTAGTACAGCAACACATGAGTTGGTGGTTCCCAAATCAATTCCGATAATCTTTCCCATTACTTCTTCTCCATCAATGTTTCTTTACATCTGTTAATAGGGTTTATTAACAGGGGTTTAAATTTCTAATCTCTTACTCTTAATGTGGGTGCAGTTTTAAATAATTCAAGGGTAAGAAAATAAGTTTTTAATTAGGCTGAGGTAGATACCACAACCATGGCCGGTCTGATTAGGCGACCATTTAATGTGTAGCCTTTCTGAAACACATTAATCACCGTGTTTGGTTCAACCTCGGCATTGGGTACCATACTGACCGCTTGATGTAGATCGGCATCAAAGGGCTGACCCTCTGGATCAACAGGCACAACACTGTGCTTTGTGAGTACATCAATAAACGTTTTTAAGGTAAGCTCTAGACCTTCAGCAACCGCTTTTTGCGACTCATCTTCTGCGTCTATGGCCCCAATGGCACGCTCTAGGTTATCTACTACAGAGAGTAATTCCGTAGCAAACTTCTCTAGAGCAAACTTATGCGCACTTTCAACATCGCGTTGCGCTCTGCGGCGCACGTTTTGCATCTCAGCCTGCTCACGTAACAGTTGTTCACCTAATGTACTTAACTTTTGCTGAAGCTCCTCGGCTTCAGTTATAGCCTGCTGTTCTGATTGCGGCTCTGATTGCTCAGGTTGATCAATTTCAGCTTCAGCTTGCAGTTTTTCTTCAGTATTAACCTCAGGCTGCTCTGATTTAGCCGAAGTATCCTCTTGGTTAGTATCTTGAGACACGCCAACTCCTTATAATTCACTTGGATTGTTGATAAAAAATGTTCTTACGCTGATACTACAGATGGGGGCAACTTATGGAGTTTCAAGTGTAAATTTCATGATTTGTGCCTGAAAATAATTTTCAATCGTTTTTTGGTGACTTTTTACCTTGCTACTGTCAATTACAATCAATAACTACACGCTAGTCGATACCCTGGAAATTGAATTTTCTCCGGGTACTACGGCTATCACCGGCGAAACTGGTGCTGGCAAGTCGCTTATTCTTGACGCACTGAGTATGGCGCTGGGCGATCGCGCGGATACTGGTACTATTCGGCAGGGTAAGGATCGAGCACAAATATCTGCAAGCTTTGATATTTCAACCTTAAGTGATGCGAAGCGATGGTTAGAGGCGCAAGATTATGCCGATGATGGCGAATGCATCTTACGTCGTACTTATAACACCGAGGGGCGCTCAAGGGGCTATATCAATGGTCAGCCCTGTACCATGCAACAGTTACAACAGCTGGGTGACCTACTGGTTGATCTTCACAGCCAGCATGAACATCAGTCACTACTTCGCCGCAGTACCCATCGTAATCTGCTGGATGAATTTACCGGTTGTTATTCTCTGGCCCAACAGGTAGAACAGTGCTTTCAGCAATGGCATACAGCGTCCAAACAGTTAAATAACCTTGCCGAGCATTCGGAAGAGCTTTCAGCGCGCAAGGAGTTATTAGAATTTCAGGCTGAGGAATTGCGGTCGCTCAATTTAGAGCCGAGCTACTTAAAAGATCTTGAGGCTGAGCAGCAAAATTTAGCCAATGCAGAGCAAATTATTCATGACAGCCAACAGTTATTGGCCCTATGCGATCAGCAGGAGAGCTTTAATCTTCGCGCAGGATTCAGCCAATCACTTTCAATACTAGCGCAGCTGAAACATAAACCAGAGGCCCTTCAGGAAGCTGAACAACTACTTCAGGCTGGCTTAATTCAAGTCGATGAAGCTATTCACAGTATTGAGCAACATATTGATCTTTTTGAAGCTAACCCAGAGCGCCTTAAGCACATTGAAGATGAATTAGGGGTAATCTTTCAGCTAGCACGCAAGCATAGAATTGAATCCTATCAATTGGCTGACAAGTTAACTGAAATTGAAATGGAACTGAAAGCACTAACTGCAGGTGATCAAAGCCTAGAGGGACTGCAACAACAGTTAGATCAGCTAGCCATAGAATATACCACTCTTGCTAAAGACTTGAGTCAGGCCAGAGCTAAGGGTGCTGTTCGAATGTCTGCGCAAATCAATCAACAGTTGCAGCAACTTTCTATGGAGGGCGCGGAGCTATTAGTTAAGTTGACGCCATTAGAAGAGAATAATTTTAAATCCTATGGATTAGAAGCGATTGAATTAGTACTTGCCACTAATCCAGGGCAACCCCATAAACCACTGGCAAAAATTGCTTCTGGCGGCGAACTTTCACGAGTCAGTCTTGCGATCCAAGTGGTTGCGGCCGCTAATAGCAGTATCCCCACCCTAGTTTTTGATGAGGTTGATGTGGGTATCGGAGGCAGCACAGCGGATACTGTGGGTAAGCTTTTAAAACAGCTCGGCGAACAGGGGCAAGTGATTAGTGTGACCCATCAGCCGCAGGTAGCGGCTCATGCTCATCAGCATTACCTAGTAAGTAAGATCACGGCAGATACCCGTGCAGAATCCAGTATTATTGCTATGAATAAATCACAGCGCATTGAGGAACTTGCTCGCATGCTGGGTGGCGCTAAGGTGACCGATCAAACGCTATCCCATGCTAATGAGCTATTTGATCTAGCGTCTGCCTAGATAATTTTCTCAGGCAATAAAAAACCCCTATCGACTGAGCCGCTAGGGGTTTTTATTAACAACTTAGAAACTAGTCTTCAGTCGTCTCAGCAGGCTCTTCAGCCGCACCGCCTTCTTCTAGCTGAGCTTCTTTAATAGATAGCTTAACTCGACCGCGGTTATCAATTTCAAGTACCTTAACGCGTACATCCTGACCTTCGCTGAGGTAGTCAGTCACTTTCTCAACACGCTTATCAGCAATCTGAGAAATATGTACTAGACCGTCAGTACCTGGCATAAAGTTAACAAAAGCACCGAAATCAACAATACGTACCACTTTACCGTCATAGATAGTGCCTGGCTCTGGATCAGCAACAATAGCAGTTACGGCATCCATAGCAGCGTTAAGTGATGTTGAATCTTCTGAGTAGATTTTAACTTCGCCATCGTCAGTAATGTCGATAGTTGAGTTGTGCTCTTCACATAGACCGCGAATAGTTGCGCCACCTTTACCAATAACATCACGAATTTTGTCTGAATCAATTCGCATGGTTCCCATCTTAGGAGCAGATTCAGCAACTTCGTCACGACTCTTAGCAATAACCTTGTTCATTTCACCTAGAATATGAACACGAGCATGAAGGGCCTGCTCTAGAGCAATCTCCATAATCTCTTCAGTGATACCTTCAATCTTGATATCCATCTGCAATGCAGTAATACCATCGGTAGTACCGGCTACTTTAAAGTCCATATCACCCAAGTGATCTTCATCACCTAGGATATCGGTTAGTACCGCATAACCAGCGTCTTCTTTAACCAGACCCATAGCAATACCAGCAACGGGTGCTTTAAGTGGAACGCCAGCGTCCATCAATGCCAAACTTGAACCACAAACAGAAGCCATTGAGCTTGAACCGTTTGATTCAGTAATTTCTGACACTACGCGCATTGCGTAAGGGAATTCTTCTGCCGATGGAAGTACCGCTGCAATACCTCGACGTGCTAGGCGACCGTGGCCTACTTCACGACGGCTGGTAAATCCAGCACGACCACATTCACCTACTGAGTAAGGAGGGAAGTTGTAGTGCAACATAAATGGATCATCGCGACGACCTTCTAAAGCATCAATCATCTGCGCATCTCTGGTTGAACCCAAAGTAGCAGCTACCAATGCCTGAGTTTCACCACGTGTGAATAGCGCAGAACCATGGACACGGTCCAATACGTCAACTTCAACATTAATACCACGAACAGTTGTAGTGTCTCGGCCATCAATACGCGGCTCACCACGAATAATGCGTCCGCGAACAATGTCTTTTTCAAGTTGCTTGAAAGCATCTTTTAATTCATCTTCTGGGAACTGGTCATCAGCCGTTAGTTGCGCCATAGCTACATCTTTAAGCTCGGCAATTTTTGCTGAACGCTCTTGCTTATTTACCACCTGATAGGCTGCATCTAGATCGCTAGCCACAGCACCTGATAAGGCATTAACTAGGTCGGCATTTTTTTCTTCTGCCTGCC
>Ga0206127_1000824_pt1 | contig 36361 bp, 35 predicted proteins | sample Helgoland_Spring_6_FD_148646 | JGI IMG/M metagenome (GOLD analysis project Ga0206127, IMG submission 148646) | Pelagic subsurface seawater microbial communities from Kabeltonne, Helgoland, North Sea - Helgoland_Spring_Bloom_20160419_1 | ecosystem: Environmental > Aquatic > Marine > Epipelagic ...
AAGATCAGTTGTTCAATTCATCCTCCAAACTTGAAAAGGGTTTGGATGCTATTGTCGACGATGGCGGCGAAGTGGATGAAAGAACGCCGGTAATTGAGGACGCCCAAGTTACAGTTGTGGCTGCCACCACTGATGTTACTCCAGAGCCAGAGCCAGAGACTGAACCAAAACCTGAAGTCATCCCGTCGCCTGAACCTGCCCCAAAGACCGGTCTCTTGGGCCGGATCATTGGACGCGCGGCCACCAAGCAGGTGACGCGCCGTGTACTTGATGATGATATGTTGGAGCAGTTGGAAGAATTGCTCATCAGTTCCGACATGGGCGTCGATACGGCCCTTAGGGTCAGCGCGAACATGGCCGAGGGGCGCATGGGGCGTAAACTCTCAACTGAAGAAATCAAAGATCTACTCGCGGCTGAGATTGCCCGCATTATGGAACCCGTGGCAAAACCTCTGCCAATTTATCCGAAAAAACCACAGGTCGTCTTGGTGGTTGGCGTCAACGGGTCTGGAAAGACAACCACAATTGGCAAACTCGCCAGCCAGTTTAAAGCGTCGGATAAAAACGTGGTTATCGCGGCAGGCGATACGTTTCGCGCGGCTGCTGTGGAGCAGCTTCAAGTCTGGGGAACCCGCGCTGGCGTGCCGGTGTTGACCGCACCCGAAGGCTCTGATCCTGCCAGCCTCGCATTTGATTCGATGACAAAAGCAGAAGCAGACGGCGCGGACCTTTTGATGATCGACACTGCAGGCCGCTTGCAAAACCGGGCTGATCTGATGGAAGAACTCTCCAAGATCGTGCGCGTGATCCAGAAAAAAGACCCAAGCGCGCCGCACAACACGCTCCTCGTGCTAGACGCTACCACAGGTCAAAACGCGTTGAACCAAGTGGAAACCTTCCTGAAACTCGCGGATGTGTCGGGCCTTGTGATGACCAAACTCGATGGCACTGCGAAAGGCGGTGTTCTTGTTGCGCTCGCGGACAAATTTGGCCTGCCCATTCACGCGATTGGTGTGGGTGAACAAATTGATGACCTTAATGCGTTCGATCCCGAAGACTTTGCAAACGCACTCACGGGGCGCACTCTTTGAACTTCATCTTGCCAAGTGAACTCTGGGGGAGACGCGCAAAGCGCGGCGCTGGCTGGCCCCCATGCCTGCTTCAATGATGCTCTCTGACTGGCTGATTTCGCTCGAAGGGACAGAGCAGGGCCATACCGTCGCTCTTATACTCGCGCTGTCAGCCGCTTTCCTGCATGCCGTCTTTGGCGCTTTACAAAAAGGCCGCCACGATCCTTGGCTCAGCCGCGGTGCGATTGATGCAAGCTATGGGTTAATGGCCATGCCCATCGCGCTTTTCGTGGTGCCTTGGCCAGAACCTCATATGTGGCCGGTCTTCGCGGGGGCCTTCATCATCCACCTTGGATACAAACTCTTGCAGGCCTTCGCTTACACAAAAGGGGCTTATACGGTTGTTTATCCGGTGGTGCGCGGGACTGGCCCTTTGTTTGCAGTCTTCGGCGCGTATCTGATCTTTGGTGAGACGTTCAATGGTGTCCAATGGTTCGGAGTTCTGATCTTGCTCTGTGGTATCTTCGGATTGGCGGCTTATAACTATTTCTTTCTCGTTACAGATCGCACGACGCTGGTTTCCGCGCTTTGTCTTGCCTTTGCAACTGGCCTGTTCGTGGCCCTTTACACAACCTATGACGCCTACGGAATTCGCGCGACCGCCGATCCGTTTACCTTCCTTGCGTGGTTCTTCTTTATCGATGGCATCGCGATCCCGCCGATCGCTTACGCGCATTACAAGCGCATGCAAAATCCGCCAAGTCTGCCGCCTCTCGCGCTGCGTGGTTTCATTGGCGGGCTTATCGCATTTGCGTCATTTGGGTCTATCATGCTGGCCACACGCCTTGACAAGGTGGGTGAAGCGGCCATTTTGCGGGAAACATCAACGGTCTTTGCTGCGCTGATCGGGTGGCTGGTGCTGAAAGAAACTGTTGGCCCACGCCGTATTGCCCTTATGGCACTTATTGCGCTTGGCGCGGTGATCGTAGAATTTGCAGGTTAAACGCTAAGAAGGGGCTTAAAATGGCTGAAGAAAAAGACATCAATCCAATTCTGAAACAGGTTCTTGAACTTGGGCCAACGCTGGCGTTTTTCCTGCTGTATTTTCGGATGCGCGACAACACATATACTTGGGCGGGCACAGAATATTCGGGCTTTATTGTCGCCACCGTGGCCTTTGTGCCTGTTTTGCTGATCGCGATGGGCGCGCTTTGGTATTTGACCGGAAAACTTAGCCGCATGCAGATCTTTACGGCCTTCATGGTGATCTTTTTTGGCGGTCTTACGGCCTATTTCAACGATGAACGCTTCTTCAAAATGAAGACCACGCTGGTCTACGGTTTTTTCGCGGTGATCCTTGGCATTGGCCTGGTGCAGGGCAAGAGCTATTTGGCCTATGTGCTCTCGGATGCGCTTCCGATGGCGCATGAGGGCTGGATGATCCTGACATGGCGTTTGACTATGATGTTTGGCGCTTTGGCCGTGGGCAACGAAATCATTTGGCGCACCATGTCAACGGATGCTTGGGTCAAGATCGAAACCTTTGGCTTCCCGATCCTTTTGTTCGGATTCTTATGGCTTCAGTTCGTAGCGCTCCATAAATATATTGAAATCGAAGATTAGGGCCTGTTGACGCTGCACCGCAGCGCGCGTTAGAAAGACCTGTGGCGATTTGATACCGGATTGTGGGCCACGTTAAATATGCCGCTAAAAGGTCAATGCTCGGGAACCCCGTTTGTTTGACCGCATCGGGGTTTTTTCGTGGAGCAAAGCCTTCGCGTATGGAGAACGATATGAGCAACGGGTGGAAGACACGGACGAAACTGGTCCATTCTGGATCTAAGCGCAGCCAGTGGAACGAAGTCAGCGAAGCGATCTTTCTAACCCAAGGGTTCGTATATGACACGGCTGAACAGGCCGAGGCGCGCTTTATTAAAGCAGAGCCGGATGAATATATTTACGCACGCTACGGTAACCCCACGGTCGCAATGTTCGAGGAACGCATGGCCGCGATTGAGGGCTGTGAAGACGGGTTTGCAACAGCCTCTGGCATGGCGGCGGTCAATGGTGCGTTGATGGCTTGCGTAAGCGCCGGCGATCACGTCGTCGGTTCGCGCGCGCTGTTTGGATCGTGTCTCTACATCCTTGATGAAATTCTGCCGCGCATGGGCGTTGAAGTGACTTTGGTCGATGGACGCGATTTGGACGCGTGGGAAGCGGCGATCAGAGCAGACACAAAGCTTGTCTTCTTCGAGACGATCTCGAACCCGACGTTGGAAGTTGTCGACATCAAATCCGTCAGCGCAATGGCGCATGAGGTGGGGGCGATCGTTGTTGCAGACAATGTGTTTGCCACGCCGGTCTATTCCAAAGCCATAAAGCTGGGCGTTGATATTGTTGTCTATTCCGCCACAAAACACATTGATGGACAGGGACGTGCGCTGGGGGGGATTATCCTTGGATCGCATGAATTGATCCGTGGAAAAGTTGAACCCTATATGAAGCACACAGGAGGCGCGATGAGCCCGTTTGCGGCGTGGATCATGCTCAAAGGGCTTGAGACAATGGACCTACGCGTGCGTGCGCAATCGGCGACCGCGGCCAAGCTAGCAGAGGCATTGGAAGGGCATCCTAAATTAGCGCGTTTGATCTATCCGGGCCATGCCAGCCATCCGCAAAACGACCTTGTAACGCGTCAGATGGGCAACGGCGGCACGATGTTGTCGATTGACGTGAAGGGCGGCAAAGAGGCTGCGTTTCGCACGCTTAACGCGTTGAAGATCGCGCTGATCTCGAACAACCTTGGTGATGCGAAAACCATCGCAACACCCCCAGCACAAACAACGCATCAACGCTTGCCTGAAGATCAGAAACAGACGCTTGGCATTACCCCAGGTTTGATCCGTCTAAGCCTTGGGATCGAGGACAGTGACGATCTGGTTGCTGATATTTTTCAGGCGCTTGAGCAGGCTTAACGGCTCACCAACTTCACAAGGTGCGCCCGTAAAACCCTAGACGTTCTTCGTCGGTGAACATCGCGCCGGGCGTTTCGTAATATGTGAGAACCGTCACCACACGCGGGCGTTCGCCTTGTGCGGGGGTGACGCAGTGCGGGGTGTTCACGCCGCGAAACACGTTCAAGGTTCCTGCTGTGACATCAAGGGCTTGTACGTCTGGATCTTCGCCGCGCACCAGTTTGTTGACCCCTTCATAATTGGGATCTTCAGGGCTGCGCAGGTCAGTACGATACAAAAATGTGCTGCCCTTGATCGGCGCTTGCAACAGCAGTGTCGTGGTGAACTCAGAGCGATCAAAGTGCCAGTTCAGCCCCTGTCCATCGTGGTAGGCCATGACGTTCAAACATGCGAGCGGGTCGGCCATTGGATAAAGGGCAGGGCGCTGCATTACATCGGATAGAAAGTCGATGAAGGGCTGCCATTGATAAAGTTGGCTGACCGGTGTGTCCGCCACCTGATCTCCGCAAAGGGTTAAGTTAGAGGTCGAAAATTCCGAATAAAGAGGCGAGTCGTCAGGCACATCTGGGATCGACTTCTTGAAGTAGATGTTATGTTTACGCTCGTGGCGAAACGCCTCGGTTTCGAACTTGGGCAATGCAAAGTCCAAAGTCTGCGCAATCGGCGCAGAACGCATGAAACCCTCAAGATTGAACATACCATCTGCGTCCAGATCCGCTTGGCAGCGTTTCGCAAGGGCTACGTAGGCGGTGCTATTCGGCTGATCAATCGGGTAGAGATCAAGGTCGAGTATATCGTGCATTGGGTAAGTTCCTATAATTATTTCATTATTTCGAGGTTGTCTTCTTTTGGCAAGGTCGAAATCCGCGCAAACCTGTCGCGTTTGGTCACAATGCCTTCGTCTTTTCACGGGGTCGATCAACTTAAACCATAGGAAACTAAGCGCGTTCACATATATAATGCAGTGACTCTGCTCTCGGGGGGCAAAAGATGAATATCCAGTCCGACGTAAATGGCGATGCAAAGACAGACGCAAAGGATGCGAAAGCGGCTTTGGAGGTGTTGATGGATTGGGCCAGTCGGGCAAGCGCCGAAGACATCACGGCGCTTGACCCTAGGGTGCGTGAGCTGCTTGGAAAAAACACAGCCCCAAGCCTGAGCAATGTCTACCCTGAGGATTTCAAAAGTGATCCAGCTTACAAAGCAACTCTGCCTGATCTGCAAAACGGTCCCAGCTCGCTTATTCGTGGCTCAAAGCAGCTTATCCAACACGTGGGGATCTCAAATTTTCGCCTGCCGATCCGCTTTCACACCAAACATGGTGGCGATTTGACGCTTGAAACATCTGTAACCGGCACAGTCAGCTTGGAGGCGGACAAGAAGGGGATTAACATGTCTCGCATCATGCGCACGTTCTATCGTCATGCGGAGCAAACCTTTAGCTTTGACGTTATCGAGGATGCGCTGGATGACTATAAATCCGATCTGGAAAGCTTTGATGCGCGACTTCAGATGCTGTTCTCGTTCCCTGTCAAAATCGAAAGCCTGCGTTCTGCTCTGACGGGCTATCAATATTACAAGATCGCTTTGGAATTGGCGGAACAAAATGGTGTGCGCCAGAAATTCATGCATGTGGATTATGTGTATTCGTCAACCTGTCCTTGTTCGCTTGAGCTCAGTGAACATGCGCGTCGTGAGCGTGGGCAACTCGCAACACCGCATTCGCAACGCTCGGTCGCACGCATTTCGGTAGAACTGATTGGCAAGCAAATCCTATGGTTTGAGGACCTGATTGAGCACTGCCGCAAAGCCGTTCCGACGGAAACGCAAGTCATGGTAAAACGCGAGGACGAGCAAGCCTTCGCCGAGCTGAACGCCGCCAATCCGATTTTCGTGGAAGACGCCGCGCGTTTGTTTTGTGAGCAACTATTACAAGATAACCGTATCGGGGATTTCCGTGTTGTCGCGTCGCATCAAGAAAGTTTGCATAGCCACGATGCTGTCAGCGTGTTGACCGAAGGGCCGAGTTTTGCGGCGACCAGCCTTGATCCCAAACTGTTCAGTACGCTGTTTCACGTTGGGTAAGCTTTGCTGCGCGCGCATTGCTGCATTGCAGTATTAACAAAGATACCAAACTACCAATGACTTAGATCACATCCTATATAACTCTTAACAGAGCTTATAACGATTGAGGTTTCACATGGCTGTTCTCGACTTTGGTGCAACAAGCGCATCTTCTCCCGCTTCCGCATCTTTCTTTAAGCGCATCGGCGCACACATTATGGACGCGCTCACAAGCTTTGCTCATGCACGTGCGCGTACTGCTGAATTGCAGTATTACATGGACATGAGCGACGAACAGCTTGCGGCAAAAGGCTTGCGCCGTGATGAAATAGCGCGACATGTTTTCCGCGACCTGTTCATCTAAAGAAGTAACCACTTAAGCAATCCGCGGGGCCATGGTGCGCGCGGGTGCTTGACAGGGCAGGGGTGCTCGGCCAAGCCTGCGCGTTATGTTGGACCTGCGCCCAGTTGGATATGTGATCGGCCTTTTGGTCATGATGCTTGGGATGGCGATGCTGCTCCCTTTGCTCGTAGACCTGGCCGAAGCACGCGGGCACTGGCCTGCGTTTCTTCAAAGCGCTCTGATCACTTGTCTTGTCGGTGTGCTTGTCGCACTTTCCTGCTCAAACGGTGTCAAAGAAGGTCTGAACATTCAGCAAACCTTCTTGCTGACAACGGGTGTATGGCTTGCTTTGCCTGTGTTTGGCGCTTTGCCATTCATGTTTGGCGAAACAGAACTGCGCTTTGTGGATGCATTTTTCGAGGCAATGTCCGGCCTTACCACAACCGGCTCTACAGTTATTTCTGATCTTGATGAATTGCCCAAGGGCCTCCTTCTTTGGCGCGGTTTGATGCAGTGGCTAGGCGGAGTTGGTATCATTGTTGTAGCGATGGTGTTCCTGCCCGAGTTACGCGTCGGTGGTATGCAAATCTTCCGTGTGGAAGGCTTTGATACTATGGGAAAAATCCTGCCGCGCGCGACAGCGATTGCTTCGCAAATTTCCTATATTTACGTCGGTATTTCCCTCGTTTGTGCGGTGGTCTACATGCTGCTTGGCATGAATGCGTTTGATGCCAGCGTTCATGCGATGACCACGGTCGCGACGGGAGGATTCGCAAATTATGATGCCTCTTTCGGGGCGTTTTCGGGATCCATCGAATATGCGGCGGCGCTGTTTATGGTGCTCGCAGCACTGCCGTTCGTGCGGTATGTACAATTGCTCAACGGCAATCAAACAGCTGTTTTCAAAGACGCCCAAGTGCGTGGTTTCATGATGACCATCGCTTTCTTAGTGGTGCTCTGCGCGGCGGTGCTCGCCATTGGCCAAGATCGCGCGTTCGAGCCTGCATTCAGGCGCGCGCTGTTTAACATCGTCTCTATCGTGTCGGGCACAGGCTACGCGAGCGCAGATTACATGCTTTGGGGACCGTTCCTAGTCGCGCTCTTCTTTTTCGCTGGCCTCATTGGCGGTTGCGCTGGATCGACGGCCTGTTCGGTGAAAATCTTTCGCTACCAGCTCTTGTTTGCATCAATCCGCACACAAATGCGCCGAATCCACTCGCCAAACGGCGTGTTCTCGCCCCGTTATGAGGGCCGCACGGTCAGTGAAGACGTGCTAAGCTCCGTCATGTCGTTTTTTGTTTTCTTCGTGGTGACGCTTGGACTTTTAGCTGTCGCTCTAAGCATGACAGGCCTTGATTTGATCACTGCCTTGTCTGGCGCGTCAGCGGCTTTGGCGAACATTGGCCCCGGTTTAGGGTCAGAAATTGGACCTGCGGGCAACTACGGTGGCGTGAACGACACTGCTAAATGGCTTTTGGCGTTTGGCATGTTGATCGGACGTTTGGAATTGCTGGCGGTCTACGCCATCTTCACAGTTGGATTTTGGAGAGGTTGATATGCCACAAGCACCCCTAGGCGCGCAGATTTCGCACATGTTAAAAGCGCGCGGCGTGGATGTAATTTTCGGCATTCCGGGTGTGCATAATGTCGAAATGTATCGCGGTATCGAAGAGGCGGGCATCACCCATATACTTGCGCGGCATGAGCAGGGTGCGGGTTTTATGGCCGATGGTTATGCGCGTGCGACCGGCAAGGCGGGTGTGGCTTACGTGATCACAGGGCCGGGTCTGTGCAACACGATGACGCCACTGGGGCAGGCCTATTCGGATAGCGTGCCTGTGCTGGCGATTTCGTCTTGTTTGGACGAAACATCCGCGACACGCGGGCAATTGCACCAGATGTTGGATCAAGCAGGGGCCGCGCGCACGGTCTGTGAATGGTCCGAGGAGGCGCGCTCCGCCTCCGCCGCGTATCACCTGATTGATCGTGCGTTCACAGAGTTTGCGACAGCGCGCCCGCGTTCCAAACACATTCAGGTGCCGATTGCGTTGGCGGGCAGCCTCACGGATGACGCGCCTGCGATATTACCGAGACCTGCAAAACCGCAGACCCCTCAGGCGCAATTGACGCAAGCGATAGCGATGATCCTAGCGGCGCAAAAACCGATCTTCGTGTTTGGCGGTGGTGCGGTCGCAGGCGCGGACGTAGTGGGCAAATTGCTGCGTATGACGGGGGCTGCGAGTTTCACGACATATGCGGGGCGCGGGATCGTGCCAGTTGGAACCCCGCTGGATTTTGGCAGCACTTTAGCGCGTTCAGATAGCACTGCGGTTTTCGCGCAAGCGGATCTCGTGATTGCCGTCGGCACAGAGCTTGCGCAAGTGGATCTATGGCGCAGTGATCTTGGACATAATTGCCCTATGATCCGCGTTGATCTGGATCCGAGCGTTTTGGCGCAAGGCAAGACAGATGACTTGTTGATACAAGGCGACGCAGAAGTATTTTTACGCTCATTGGCAATTGCAATCCCTGCACGTGTGGATGATCGAGATCCGTGTTGGGACGCGGATGTGGTGACTTCTGCCCGTGCGCGTTGGCGTGCGGAAACTGATGCAGAGCGGCCGGGCATCGTGCCAATCTGCGACGCACTTGAAGACGTGCTGCCAGAAGAAACGATGTTCTTTTCAGATATGACCCAATTTGCCTATGTGGCCAAAGAAATATGGGACATGCCAAAGCCTGCGCATTGGCATCACCCCTTTGGATTTGGCACGCTTGGCTATGCATTGCCCGCTGCGATTGGCGGCAAGATTGGCGTGGGAGATCAGCCGGTTGTGGCAATCGTAGGGGACTATGGGTTCCAGTACACGTTGCAAGAATTGGGTGTCGCGGTCGAACTTGGGTTGAGTTTGCCGATCATTTTGTGGGACAATGGCAAGCTGAAAGAGATCGAGGATAGTATGGTGCGCAGTCAGATTGCTCCCAACGCGGTCGCCGCGCGCAATCCTGACTTTTGCAAATTGGCGGAAGCCTACGGAGCTGCAAGCGCGCGCCCCGCAAATCTAGCCGAATTGGCAGATGTCATGAAAAAAGCGCTGGCTCAACACGGACCAACGCTTGTTCATGTGATGCCAGAAATTTTGGGCGGCTGAAGCTACTCCCAGCAGCTGACCAAGACGGTCATGTCTGCCGCAAGGCTCGCCAAATCTTCCGCGGGCAGAGCAGCACTTTGGGTGGCTTCAGCCGTCTCAACGCCCGCATCTGACAGCATTGCGGCGATTACGCTGTTGGGGACAGAAAAACCAACGCCCACTGGCAATGTACGGCCCCGCATTTCCCTAGGGGCCAACATGCCAATGACCGCGCCTGCGGTATCCAGCACTGGGCCGCCAATATCACCTGACATCGCTTCCACTTCGAGGCGGTTGAGGGTGGTTTCCCCGCTGAGTCCACGTAAATCTGCCAGCTTTCCGAAGGTTAGCGTGGGTGCATTCAAAACGCCCTCAAACGGGTAGCCTGCAACCGCGATCTCTGTCTTCAAGCGTGGCTGGCCATTTCGGAAATTCGCGATCCCTGCTGGCGCAAGCGTTTCGTCGGGGCGTAATAGGACCAAGCCATTAGTATCGTCCGTTGTGCTGATTTGGGCGTCATAGTCGCCATCTATGGTGATACGGCTGCATGATTGCACTGCATCCAAAGTGGTCATAGTCGCTCCGTTGGAGGACACGTAAAAGCCGCTGCGTGACAGCTTGGGTGTGCGTATTTTTAAGCCTGAAAACAGATCAATCGCTTGCAATTCATCCATGCCCGCGGTCGGGTTCAGAACGCCCTCAAGGCGGGTGAAGCTGATCTGCATTTCCCCCAAAAGGCGCGTGCGTCGCTCTTCATCATCATTGGGCCAGATCAGCATAAAGCCTTTGACGTGTCCGTCTTTCAAGCTCGCCTCTGTGTGGGAGATAAAGCGGTCGTTCTCGCCAGTCAGCGCAAAGCCGTTTTTGTGGCGTTTGCGTTCGCCATCAAGAGGCACGGTTTCGAGTGTCTGTAGAATGTCGTAGAGACCGAACAGCGTGTTTTGATCACCTGCTTGGCTGATTAGGATGACTTTCGCACCTTTTACAAAGCCAGTGCCTTCATAATGGGAAAAGGGCGACTCATAACGATTAAACGTGACCGCGCCCGTGGGCAGGGCAATTTCGATACCCGCATCTGTGTCCTCGACAAGACGTAAATCCAAACCATCCAACACCGCATTATGCTGCCGGAACAATACAGCCCTTTGTTTCATGGTCAGAACACCGGTTTTTTCAAAGTTATTCGCCTCCTGCCACGTGGCCATGGAATTTCGCGTGCCACGCCCGAAAGATCCATCAATTGCCGCGTTGTAAAACCCCGCCCATTGCAGAGCGATCTGGAGGTTTTTCTTCGCATCACGCGACAAAGCTGCTTCGCTCGCACGGGCCTCGCGGGGTGTTTCGTCTGACACTTCTAGTTCTGCTGCAGGTTCCGACGCTGCGGCAGGGGCTCCCACAACTGTTTCAACCTCGGCGGAAAGGGCTGGTACCAAAGGCGTGACCTTCAAAAGGTTGGCACCCACTGGCCAGAATTGCTGGCGAAATGCAGCGGAGAAAGCGATGAAACTATCACGTGGAATGCGGCCTTCATTACGGTAATTGCGCAAAACCGTTGCCGCATCTTCTGGTGAATACGGCCCAAGCGCGACGGCGTACCATCCACTGCCGAGAGAGAAGCCGTTCACATTAGGCAGTGCTGCTGCATAAGAGCGCGCACGGCTTTCTGCGGCATTCAAACTTGGTTGTGCTTCAACCTGTACCCAAGTGGCGTCTTGCGCATAGGCGGGCCGCAGGGTCGCGAAAAAGATCAAAACAAAAAAAAGAAAAATGCGCTTCATGGGAATAGCCTCTTAAAACGAACTGCTGGACATGGTTTTTGAATTCACGTGTGTATCGTTCTGCATTAGAGGAAGATTGATCGCATTTCTCGGCAATTTTTAGGCAATAGTCCACAGGATATGCACAACATTCTCGTGAAAAACACTGTATGTTGATTGATTGACCCTCGAGGATGCAGAGGCTAATCAACCCCAAAGGCGCGCGGTGCGTGCGATCTATCTGGCGGCGACTGTGATGAATTCAGAAAAACCTAAATCATTTCAAGAGATTATCTTTCGTTTGCAGTCCTATTGGGCCTCGCAAGGCTGTGCTGTGATGCAGCCCTATGATATGGAAGTTGGTGCAGGCACCTTTCATCCCGCCACAACGCTACGCTCGCTAGGCTCGAAACCCTGGGCAGCGGCATATGTGCAACCCTCGCGCCGCCCCACGGATGGGCGCTACGGCGAGAACCCGAACCGCTTGCAGCATTATTATCAGTATCAGGTCGTGATCAAACCTAGCCCACCCGACCTTCAGGCGCTTTATCTTGGCTCGCTTGAGGCAATTGGCGTTGATATGGAGATGCATGACATCCGCTTTGTGGAGGACGATTGGGAAAGCCCGACGCTTGGCGCGTGGGGGCTTGGCTGGGAAGTCTGGTGTGATGGTATGGAAGTCAGCCAGTTCACCTATTTTCAACAGGTGGGCGGGCATGATTGCGCGCCTGTCGCGGGGGAATTGACATACGGTCTCGAGCGCCTGGCGATGTATATTTTGAACTGCGATCACGTCATGGGCATGCCTTACAACGATCCGCAGTCACCTATTCCGCTCAGCTATGGCGATGTGTTCAAGCAAACCGAAGAAGAATACGCGCGCTGGAATTTTGACGTGGCCAACACCGATGTGCTGTTGCGCCATTTTGAAGAAGCCGAGGCCGAATGCGCCAATATTTTGGATCAAACGCATTACGATCCAAAGACCGGCAAACGTATTATCATGGCGCATCCCGCCTATGATCAATGCATCAAGGCGAGCCATATTTTCAACTTGCTCGACGCGCGCGGGGTGATTTCTGTCACTGAACGCCAAGCCTATATTGGACGTGTGCGCACATTGGCGAAAGCCTGTGCCGATGCCTTTGTGCAAACCAATGCGGGTGGTCACGTTCAATGAGACTGGGCCAATTTCTAGCGGGGTTCACCGTGTTTTCAGCGCTTTTGGCCGGTGGGGCCATGTACTATTTGCAGGTCTACGCATTTTATGAAGAGGTCTCTGAACAAGGCGACGACGTACAACTCGTGTCGCTGATGTCGGGCGAGCCCGAGCCGATTTTGTTTGAGAATTTCCAAGCGATTGACGGCAGTAGCTCGCCCATTCGCTACCGCGCGTGCTTTACTACAGCGATGAGTCACGCATTGCTCAGCGAAACCTATGTCGCGTTCGAGAACGCGGAACCGCGCAATGCGCCGGGTTGGTTTGACTGCTTTGACGCGGAATCGATTGGCGCAGAATTAGAAGCGGGAACCGCGCTTACGTTCCTGTCGCAGAAGAACTTCGCTTACGGCGTCGACCGCGTTGTCGCCATCACCGAAGACGGTCGCGGCTACGTCTGGCACGAACTCAATGATTGCGGTGCGAAAGCCTATGATGGCTCGCCCACGGGGGAGGCCTGCCCACCTCGTAAAGACGTCGAAGGACAAAACTAATGCCTGATCTCTTGATTGAACTGTTCTCCGAAGAGATCCCCGCACGCATGCAAGGCCGCGCTGCGGATGATCTGAAAAAGCTGATGACGGATGGCATGGTTGAGGCGGGTTTGACCTATGCCTCTGCCGCAGCATTTTCGACGCCGCGCCGTTTGTGCCTGACGGTTGAGGGTCTGCTCGCAGAAAGTCCAACCGTGCGTGAAGAACGCAAAGGTCCCAAAGTTGGCGCACCTGACAAAGCGATTGAAGGGTTCTTGCGTGGCGCAGGTCTCACCCGTGATCAATTGGAAGAGCGCGACACGCCCAAAGGTGCGGTCTACTTCGCAAGCTGCGAAAAGCAGGGCCGCCTCGCGTCTGAGATCATCGCTGAGGTGCTGGAACAGACCATCCGCACTTTCCCATGGTCTAAATCTATGCGCTGGGGCGCTGGATCATTGCGCTGGGTACGTCCTTTGCATTCGATCCTTTGCGTGCTTAGTGACGAAGCGGGCAGCGAAGTCGTGCCTTTGGATGTAGACGGGATCACCTCTGGCAAGGTGACATCTGGCCATCGTTTCATGGCCCCAAAGCAGATAATTGTGAACTGCTTCGAGGATTATGAAGCGCAGCTTAAGCGTGCTTTCGTCGTTCTGAACGCTGGTGAGCGCGCGGATGCAATTTGGGAAGACGCGAAAAACCAGGCCTTCGCCAATGGCTTGGAAGTTGTTGAAGATGCGGCGCTTTTGCGCGAAGTCGCAGGGCTGGTGGAATGGCCTGTTGTACTGATGGGCGAGATCGCCGAAGATTTCCTAGGCTTGCCGCCAGAAGTGTTGCAGACCTCCATGAAGGAACATCAGAAGTTTTTCTCTGTAAAGAACGCCAAAACAGGTCGGATTGAACGCTTTATCACCGTCGCTAACCGCGAAACCGTCGATAATGGCGCAACGATCCTTGCGGGTAACCAAAAGGTCCTGTTCGCGCGTTTGTCTGACGCAAAATTCTTTTGGGAAAACGACTTGCGGGTGGCGACATCCGACATGGCTTCGTGGACGGCTGCGCTTTCCAACGTGACCTTCCACAACAAGCTTGGCACGCAGGCAGAACGGATTGAACGTATCGCTGCTTTGGCGCGTGAGTTGGCCCCCGTCGTGGGTGCGGACACGGATGAAGCTGAGCGCGCGGCGAAGCTTGCCAAGGCTGACTTGAGCTCTGAAATGGTCTATGAATTTCCTGAATTGCAGGGCTTGATGGGTCGTTATTACGCTGAAGCTGCTGGTGAAACTGCGGCAGTGGCGGCCGCGGCTGAAGAGCATTACGCGCCTTTAGGCCCATCCGATGTGGTGCCGACAGCGCGTGTGTCAGTGGCTGTGTCCTTGGCGGATAAGATCGACACGCTTACGGGCTTCTGGGCAATTGATGAAAAGCCAACGGGATCTAAGGATCCGTTTGCTTTGAGACGGGCTGCGCTTGGGGTTATTAGGTTGGTGTTGGAGAATGATCTAACAATTAGAAGTAAGCCTTTGTTCACAAAGGCAGATATGCGTGCCGATTCTGACGATCTTCTCTCTTTCTTCCATGACCGTCTCAAAGTTTATTTGCGCGACCAAGGTGTGCGACATGATGTGATCGATGCGTGCATCGCGATGGAGGGCAATGACGATCTCACTTTGCTCGTCAAACGCGCGGTTGCTTTGGAAGCGTTCTTGAAAACCGAAGACGGCACCAACCTGCTGCAAGGATTTAAACGCGCCAACAACATTCTGTCTAAAGAAGAAGACAAGGACGGCGTCGAATATTCCTACGGTGGTGATGTTAAATTCGCGGAAACCGAAGAAGAACGCGCGCTTTTCGCGGCGCTTGCGGTGGAAGGGCCAGCGATTGAAGCAGCCCTAAAGGCTGAGGATTTCGCAGGTGCCATGAGCGGCATGGCAGGTCTGCGCGCCCCGATTGATGCCTTCTTTGAAGGGGTGCAGGTGAATAGCGAAAATCAGACTGTGCGTCGTAATCGTTTGAACTTGCTCAGTGATATTCGCAAACTTGTTGGCTCTGTCGCTGATTTGACGCGGATTAAGGGATAAATGCAGCGCTTGCGTGAACTGAATTGAGGTTTATGCTGCGTGCAACCCTTAAAAGGATGCCGCAGTGCAGAATAATCCGCATACGACGTTGATTACCGCAACAGCGCCCGTGTCACCCGACACACACGGCGGGCGCACGAAGTGTTTGCAGCGTTTGGTGCGTTTGGATCTGCCTGTGCCGCGCACGGTGGGTTTGTCGTTTGAGGCGGTCCACAATATCGCGCGCGGCGACATGCCGGATATGCAGCTGCTTTTGTCGCCTTTTGAAGCGGGCGAACTGCTTTGTGTGCGACCGTCGTCAGAAGATCCCGATTGGGGTGGTCCAAGCGCCATTTTGAACATCGGTATGAACGAAGCGCGCTTTGATGCTTTCGCGAAACGTTTGGGAAAAGATGTGGCCGCGTCTCTTTATGCACGGTTTGTTCATTCATATTCTATACAGGTGGCGCGTCTTGATCCAGATGTATTTGACGAAATCGGCGCAGAGGGCCAAGCGTCGTTGAGCGCGGCTTTGCGCGCCTATGAAGAGGAAACCGATGAACCTTTCCCGCAAGATCCTGCGGTGCAATTGGCGGAAGTTCTACGCTCTATGGCGCGCGCGTGGGACGGCACATCTGCGCGCTTGTTGCGTCAGGCAAAGGGTGCGCCTGCGGATGCGGGGCTTGGGCTTGTTGTGCAATCCATGGCGCTTGGGTTTGGTAAAGGCGAATGTGGGTCGGGTGTCTTACAACTAATTGATCGCGAGACTGGCTTGGAGCAGTTGACAGGACGCTACTTGAGCCAGAGCCAGGGGCGTGATGCGTTAGAAAGCGGTACAAAAGCGCTGTTTTTAGAGCGAGACGCGCGTGGGCCTTCCTTGGAAGAGCTTGCGCCAGAGGCCTTTGCGAGTTTAGTCGAATATGCGCGTTTGATGCGCCAGAAGTTGCGTGAAGAAATGCAGGTTGAATTCGTGATCGAAGACGGGCGGGTGCATTTATTAGACGGCGTTCGGGTTTCTCGGACCAGCCGCGCCGCTGTCAGAAGTGCGGTGCGTTTGGCCCAAGACGGGATTATTTCGCGGCAAGAAGCCTTGATGCGCGTGCCGCCATCCGCGCTGAATGAATTGTTGCACCGTCAAGTGGATCGCAGTGTTGCCTGTGACGTTATGGGGCGCGGCGTTGCGGCAAGTCCTGGCGCGGCCACAGGGCGGATCGTGTTTTCCGCAGCGGATGCGCAGGCCTGTGCGGCACGGGGCGAGGCTTGTGTGTTGGTGCGGCGCGAAACATCGTCCGAAGATATTCGCGGCATGCACGCGGCCAATGCGATTTTGACGGAGCGTGGTGGCATGACCTCGCATGCGGCCGTTATTGGGCGTGGTATCGGGTTGCCTTGCGTCGTGGGTGCGACTGAGTTGAGATTCCAATTGAGAAAGAAACTGCTGACCTCTCCCGATGGTCGTGTGTTCAAAGAGGGCGATACCATAACGATCGATGGCACACACGGCGAGGTTTTGGCTGGAGCCGTCTCCATGCTGGAAGCAACGTTGGATGATGCGTTTCAAACCTTGCTCACATGGTCAGATGCGGAGCGTGATATCGGTATTCGTGCGAATGCAGACACGCCTGCCGACGCGCAAACCGCGAAAATGTTCCAAGCGCAGGGTATCGGCCTGTGCCGCACCGAGCATATGTTTTTTGAAGATGATCGCCTTACGGTCATGCGCGAAATGATTTTTGCGGAGAACAGTGAAGATCGACGCGCCGCATTGGAGCGCTTGTTGCCGGTCCAACGCGCCGATTTCACTGAACTATTCCGCACTATGGCGGGCATGCCCGTGTGCATTCGCCTGCTTGATCCACCTTTGCATGAGTTTCTGCCCTCTGATCATGCCGGCCATCGCGCTTTGGCCGAAGCGCTTGATATTCCGCTTGCGGATGTCACCCGGCGGGTCGAAGCGATGGGGGAATACAACCCTATGCTGGGCCTGCGGGGCGTGCGTCTAGGCATTACGTTGCCCGAAATTTACGACATGCAAGTGCGCGCGATCTTTGAGGCGGCGATTGATGTCTCTAAGGAGCGCGTGCCGATTATCCCCGAAATTATGATCCCCTTGGTGTCGGCCAAACGTGAAGTCGAACTCGTGAAGATGCGCGTTGATATTGTCGCGGCGGCCGTGAAGGCAGAAACAGGGGTGGAGTTCGAATACCAGTTGGGCGTCATGGTCGAAACCCCGCGTGCGGCTTTGCGCGCGGAAGATATTGCTGAAAACGTCTCATTCTTGAGCTTTGGCACCAACGATTTGACCCAAATGACATACGGTTTGTCACGTGATGATGCGGGCCGGTTTATGAGCGAGTACGTGCGCCAAGGTGTGTTTGAGGAAGATCCGTTCCACACATTGGATGTGGATGGCGTCGGCGAATTGCTTATTCTAGGGGCTAAACGTGGACGCGCAGCGCGCCCTGCTTTGACATTGTCCATGTGCGGCGAGCACGGGGGCAACACCGAATCGATTGCCTTCTGTCGGGCTGCCGGATTTGACTATGTGTCGTGCTCACCGTTTCGGGTGCCTGTTGCAAGATTAGCAGCAGCGCAACTTGCGATTTTGGACCACTTACAGTAGTACGCTAAAGCTTCTCCACAAGATGTTGAAAAATCGTGCTTCTTTTTTTCGCCATTCTGAACGACGCTATGTCGTGATTTGGCCTGGGGTGGATTTTTTACCTTTTAGTGATATCCAGCACACTATTGAAATAGCACTTGTGAGCCTGATGCGTACGACTTTGATCGTTTGTCTTTTGACCCTGTTAGCACTGCCTGCTTCAGCAGAAGCGGTGTCGCGTGAATTGTCTTCAATGATTAAACGCGATGAAACGGCGCTCGCGCGTTTGTCGCAATCGCGCGTTGATGCCTTATTTCGACGTGTGAGCACGGGCAGCGTCGGCTCTGTCGAATATACACGCAGCTTTTTGGATGCGTTACCCGCTGCTAAAGGGGGCAAACGCCTGACGTGCCTGTCCGAAGCGCTATATTTTGAGGCACGTGGTGAGTCGGTAAAAGGGCAATTTGCGGTTGCCGAAGTCATAATGAACCGCGTTGATGATCGTCGTTATCCAGACACGGTGTGCGGTGTGATCAACCAAGGCACGGGACGTAAGTTTGCGTGCCAATTTACTTATACCTGCGATGGTCGCGCGGAGAACATCACGGAAAAAGCCACTTACGCGCGTTTGCGCAAAATCGCGAAACTCATGCTATCTGATATGCCAAAGGCGCTGACCAAAGGCGCCACGCACTATCACACCAAAGCGGTGCGCCCGAATTGGAGCCGCGTTTTTCCACGGACTGCAACGATAGGGGTTCATCATTTTTACCGTGAACCATCGCGCGTGAGCCGCAACTAGCACTTTTAAATTTGAGAAAAACGTCTGAGCGCACAAGAGTGCGGCTAGGTCAGAACTCTTGTGGTCAATGAAACGGAGCGTCTCAAATGAACGACGAGATTAAACAGGCCTTTGCACATCCAAGCGTGCGCTCACTCGCCAGCCAAACGGATCCTATGCTTGATCGCATCTCACTGCGAGATCACATCGTTTCTGTCGAAATCGGCGCTTTTCAGGCAGAACGCGATTTGATGCAACGGCTTAGCTTTAATGTTGTGGTTGAAGTGCGTCATGTAACCCAAGACCTTGACGACGACGTGGATCTTATCCTGTCTTATGACAGTGTCACAGAAGCGATTAACATAGAACTCGCAGCGGAGCGTTTGAATTTACTTGAAACGCTAGCCGAACGGATCGCGGATCGTATCTTGAGGGAACCCCAAGCACAGCGCGTGTTCCTGCGCATCGAAAAGCTGGATCGTGGAGGTGGCGCGCTTGGTGTTGAGATTGTCCGCGAGTTGTCAGATGTGGCGCGATCTACGATCCTAGGCCATGCGCCTGACCCTGCACGAATTGTCCATCTGAGCGCGGTTGCTTTGGAGAGTGCGCATTTGGGCCATTGGGTAGATCAATTAAGCGCGATGGGAGCCCCTTTGATTTTTACGGTGGCTGGGGATGACAAGATTGCGGATGTAGGGTCCGAAACGGGACAAGCTCATGTTGATTTGTTAGCGATTGAACAGAAAGCGTGGGCCTTTGCGGCGCAAGAACCACGCTGCGCCGTCGTTGAAACCCGAACAGAGCTGGATTGGGCGATAAAAAACGACCAAATCTGCGTTTGGGCTCCACGAAAGTTCGTGATGGATGCGGTGGAAAGCCCGATTTCACTGATCAACAGCCCATTAGCTTTGGCGGATTGGTTGGCCACTCAGATTGGTGCGCTGGAAGTGTTAGTGATTGGCGAAGACCTGCCGAACGGTATCAAAACCACTTTTCGGAGCATCCCTGTTGAGCGCATAGATATCAGTGTGGCCTAAAACCGCCCAATTCAGAATACGGATCCAAATATGACCGACTATTTTAGACCACTCGCCCAAATGGGGGACGCACGTCCAAGTGATGCGCTATCCTTGGCGGGCACCCGCAGTTGGTTTACACATGTTGAGCATTTGAGTCGCACCGGCGCGCCCCAAATTATTCCCGTATCAGAGACCTCCCAGGAGTGGCGTGATCTTGTGGGCAACCCAAGACACTCAATTGCAGGCCTTGATTTCGCCAATCCCGTCATCATGGGAATCCTGAACGTGACGCCTGATAGTTTTTCGGATGGTGGCGCGCATTATGCGCCGGCGAAAGCGGTGTGCGCGGCACTCAAGATGCAAAACGAAGGCGCGCATTTGATCGATATAGGCGGTGAAAGTACACGGCCTGGTGCGTTGGAAGTACCTTATGAGGCAGAAATTGCACGCACGGTTCCCGTCATTGAAGCGATCCGCAAAACGCTTGGTATGCCGGTATCGATTGATACGCGCAAAGCCCGTGTTGCCGATGCAGCGCTTGCTGCAGGTGTAAATATCGTGAACGATGTCTCGGGCTTCAAATTTGATCCCGGCCTTGGACCCTTGTGCGCCAAATACGCTGCACCTGTGTGTTTAATGCATGCGCAAGGCCTTCCGGAAACCATGCAAGATGCACCGCACTATGATGATGTGCTTTTGGATGTGTTTGATGTTTTGGCGGAGCAAATCGAAGTTGCGCTGGGTTTTGGTCTATCGCGTAATCAGATTATAGTGGATCCGGGCCTTGGGTTCGGGAAAACCCAAGGTCACAACCTTGCGCTTATTCGTGGATTATCGCTGTTTCATGGTTTAGGCTGCGCAGTGATGCTTGGCGCGTCGCGCAAAGGATTTATTTGCAAAATCGGACAAGCGCCTAAAGCAGAAGATCGCGCGCCGGGCTCGATTGCAGTTGGTTTGGCTGCAGTCCAACAAGGTGTTCACATTTTAAGAGTGCACGATGTTTCGCAAACTCGACAAGCACTGGCCTTATTTCAGGCTGCGACGACAGGACTAGATTCATGAGTAGAAAACTATTTGGCACAGACGGCGTACGCGGCAAAGCCAACACCTATCCTATGACCGCAGAAATGGCACTGCGTATTGGCGCAGCGGCGGGCATTTACTTTCGCCGCAACCATTCTCGGGTGCACCGTGTCGTTATCGGCAAAGACACCCGCCGCTCTGGTTATATGCTCGAAAGTGCGCTGACGGCGGGCTTGACATCGACGGGGATGAGCGTGTTTTTGATGGGCCCAATCCCAACCCCAGCGGTTGGCATGTTGACACCCTCAATGCGTGCGGACTTGGGAATCATGATTTCGGCTAGCCACAATCCGCATGAAGACAACGGTATCAAGTTTTTTGGCCCCGATGGTTTTAAACTTTCGGACGAGGCAGAGATGGAGATTGAAGAGCTCGTCGCCTCTGGCGTGGACTTGGTTGAGCCAATGAAAATTGGCCGTACGCGTCATATTTATGATGGCCGCTCTCGTTATAATGAGCGCGTCAAAGCGGCTTTCCCGAGCAATCTTTCGCTAGGTGGTATGAAAGTTGTCATTGATTGCGCGAATGGTGCTGCCTACCGCGCAGCGCCCGAAGTGCTGTGGGAACTTGGTGCAGAGGTGATCCCGGTCGGCGTGTCACCAAACGGCTATAATATCAACGACAATTGTGGATCGACCAAGCCGATGACCGCCTCTGAGACTTTGATCGCGCATGGTGCCCATGTTGGGATATGTCTGGATGGTGACGCTGATCGTTGCATCATTCTGGACGAGACCGGAAAAGTCGCGGACGGCGATCAATTTATGGGGCTTATTGCAGGTCGCTGGGCTGAAGAAGGCCGTCTTAAGTACAATACTTTGGTGGCGACTGTGATGTCCAATCTCGGATTAGAACGGCATCTTGAAAACAATGGTTTAATCCTCGCACGTACAGGCGTGGGAGATCGTTATGTCGTTGAGGAGATGCGTAAAAAGGGCTTTAATCTAGGCGGCGAACAGTCGGGCCACATCGTGATGACAGATTACGCCACGACAGGTGACGGGCTTATGGCGGGCTTGCAATTCTTGGGTGAGTTGGCCCGCACGGAGCGCAAAGCGTCCGAGCTCATTTCCGTTTTTGAAGCTGTGCCCCAGATGCTTCAAAACGTGCGATATGCAGTGGGTCAGACCCCCTTGGAGGACAGCAAAGTGCAGTCTGTCATTGCGGGGGCTGAAAAGGATCTTAGCGGCAAGGGTCGCTTACTTATTCGTAAATCAGGAACTGAGCCGCTGATCCGTGTGATGGCGGAATCCGAGGATCCTGATTTGCTGAAGGATGTGGTCGAGCGGATCGTTGACGAAGTGGCGCGTGCGACGGCCTAACGCCTCAGCGCAGCCAGAATCGCACGACTTTGACTGATGAAAATGCCTAGAAGGACCAGTGCCAGAGCCGTGAAGAGCTGCGCTGGTAGGTCCTCACCCATCAATGTGATCCCGAAGATGACAGACCAGATTGGCACCATATAGCTGGTGATATTCATGAAAAGTGACCCCGCCGCGGTGATCACTTGCACGCGGATGATCGTGCCAAGTGCTGTTGGTAGGAGGGCTGCGTAGATCAATGCGGAAGTTGGGGTAAATGGAAGCGTGCTCGGCAAAGGCTCCGTAAGCAACGCAAAAGGCACTGTGATCGCTGCGGCTACAGTCATCGTTCCCGCAGCAAATGCAATGGTGCCATCTTTGGCGCGCGACGTGTCAGGACAGAGCCGATCGCATACCCGCAGGCGCAGACGATACAAGCGATGCGACCCCACAAAACGAAATCGCTTTCACTTGATGAAAAAGTTCTGGGTCCGACGAGGACGACTAACCCGATAAAGCCGATGATCATGCCAATCACACGGCGGGGTCCGATGCCTTCTTCGGGTGAAAAGATATAGACCAGAGGGAGAACTAAAATCGGCACCGTACTCATCGCGACACCAGCAAAGGCTGAATGCACATGTTGTTGGCCCCATGAAAGCATGGACAGCGGCATCGCCAAAGCGATTGTTCCAATCAAGCTTATGAACAGCCATCCACGTTTTCCGGCGGTTTTGTGAATTGCTGTAATTGGTTGTCCGATAAATGCGCCAAGAATATTCAGGATAATTGCTGCGCCTGCGAGCCTATTCGCCGTGAAAAACCGTGGTCCATAGCCCTCTAATCCGGTACTAATCGCCATAAACGCTGCACCCCAAATCACACCAAGAAAGATGATCAAAAACCAGTTCAAAAGGCCTGGATGGTCGGGGGTTGGGGCATCGCTCATATGCAAAAGAAGTGACCCCAGCCGAGGCCGGGGTCAATCGCTATTTTGTACTGGTTTTGAAAGCGCTTAGTTCTTCGCTTTGTCGACCATCTTGCCTGCGGAAATCCAAGGCATCATGTCACGCAGCTTGCCGCCGACAACTTCGATCTCGTGCTCGTCGTTAGCGCGGCGCGAAGACTTGATTGTTGGCTGACCAACAGCGTTTTCAAGCATAAAGTCGCGTACAAACTTGCCAGACTGAATGTCGCTCAGAACTGCTTTCATGCGGGCCTTTGTCTCGTCGTATGGCAAGATGCGTGGGCCTGAGACGTACTGACCGTATTCAGCGGTGTTGGAGATGGAGTAATCCATGTTCGCGATGCCGCCTTCATAGATCAGGTCCACGATCAACTTTGTCTCGTGCAAGCACTCGAAATACGCCATCTCAGGCTCGTAGCCTGCTTCAACAAGTGTTTCGAAGCCCATGCGAATGAGTTCAACGATACCACCGCAAAGAACAGCTTGCTCACCGAAGAGGTCTGTTTCACACTCTTCACGGAAGTCCGTTTCGATAATGCCGGAACGACCGCCGCCGATTGCGGAGCAATAGGACAAGCCGATTTCCAGCGCTTTGCCGGATGCGTTTTTGTCTACAGCAACTAGGCATGGCACACCGCCGCCCTTGGTGTATTCGCCGCGCACTGTGTGGCCTGGGCCTTTTGGCGCCATCATGATGACGTCGATGCCTTCTTTTGGCTCGATCAAGCCGAAGTGTACGTTCAGACCGTGGGCGAACGCGATTGCTGCGCCTTCGCGGATGTTGTCGTGTACGTACTTTTTATATGTGTCTGCCTGAAGTTCGTCGGGCATTGTGAACATGATCACGTCCGCCCAAGCCGCGGCTTCAGCGATTTCCATGACTTTGAGGCCTTCGCCTTCAGCTTTCGCTTTGGACGGGGAGCCCTCGCGCAAAGCCACAACGACGTTCTTTGCGCCGCTGTCACGCAGGTTCAACGCATGTGCGTGACCTTGGGAACCATAGCCGAGAATCGCTACTTTGGCTTCTTTGATGAGGTTAACGTCGCAGTCTCGATCATAATAAACACGCATGGAATTCGCCCTTTTTGATTGGAATCAGATATTGGGTGCAAACTACAGGATTTGTGGCGTTGAACTTTTGTGATTGGTGATATAATTAATTTTTATCGAATTTTTCATTCTTTTAATTAAGGTAAATTATAAAATTTATGCTTGATGATGTGGATCGGCGCATATTGCGACAAATGCAGGCAGCGCCAGAACTGCCAAACGCCGATCTCGCTGCGCGTTGCGATCTGACCAGCGCCACTTGCTATCGCCGGATTGAAAAAATGCAGGCAAGCGGGGTCTTGAAGGGCCAACAAGCCGTAATTGACTGGCAGACGTTGGGGTATGCAGTAGAGGTTAGCTTACGCATCACGCTCGATAAGACGCAAACTCGTGCTTTTGATGATTTCATCGAAGCAGCTCGCGAAGTACGCCATGTGATCGAGATCCAGACGTTCCTTGGCCGTGTCGATGTGCGTCTGTCCGTTATTTCGCGGGACATGAACCACTATCAGCAAATCTACCGCGAACAAATTTTGGCCCTGCCGCATATCGCCGATATCGAAGCGCTGATGCATGTGGCGCGGATCAAGCATTCAGAAGGGTTTCCTCTATGATCGAGCTTGATGCAATCGACCGCAAGATCCTACGTGCCTTGGCTGAAGATGCGACACTTGGGGCGGGGGCATTAGGCCGACGATACGAGATGTCGCAACCTGCAATGTGGCGTCGTGTTAAGCGCTTGCAAGGTGCGGGTGCGTTTCGGGCGCGGCGATTGGTTTTGGATGCGGAAAAGCTTGGGTTTGGGGTGACGGTTTTCTTGGGGGTGAAGCTTGCCACCAAAGGTCGCGTCAGCCTTGAGGACTTCGAGCGCGCGGTGAGCGCGATCCCCGAAGTTCAAACAATTGAACATGTGCTTGGAATGTATGACTACCGCTTGCGTGTTGTGGCCCGCGACATTCCTGATTTCGAGCGGGTCTTGCGCCGCCGCATCATGACCTTGCCAGGGGCAGGGGATGTGGAGGCGAATGTCTTGCTCAGCGAAGAGCGCAGGCCCGGTCCATTAGGATGAAATTTCATGAAAACGTATATTTAAGTCACTTTTCCAACGACAGCCAAAGCGCAGAGAAGCTCCGACCCATAGCGCATCTTAGCTCCTATGCTTGAGGGGCTAACAGATGTTTTTGATTACCACACCAAAGGATATTTGGCTTATCAGAATCGTTGTGACGCGTGGGATTACGCTCTTTTTGGCGCTTTTGATCATGGCGTTATATCCGCGCTCTGAATGGGTGTAGGAGTTACCGCTTCTGTGGGTGATGATGACCTCCATCTAAACGCTCACAGTGAGCCAGATTTCCAGACAAGTTCTCAAGGTACACTCGCTCAACGAAGAGCTCAGCTGTTTGGTGGCGCGAGATTGTTTGACCGACGTCTCAACGCGCGATCATTTTTTCGAATGTTAAAGCGATGAGTCGGACACCGATGAGGTGTCCTTGATGACGGACATCGGCTTTTTCAAGAAAGTGAATGACATATACGGGCATCTTACGCGAGATCTGGTGATCAAACTTGCGGCGCAGATTTTGCAGTGTATGCGAAAGTAGACTTTGCCTTTCCCTGCTTGGCTTTCTATCTAGGATGAAAATCAAATTTGGAGGTGCATGCTATGGCATTGCTTGAAAACGTGGACCCGACGGGTCTGGAAGAATTCAGCGTAGTATTTACAGATCGATCCCTGAACTCGATGTCACAGTCGTTCCAAACGGTGATGACCGATATCTCGTCAATGTTGAAAGACGTGTATCAAGCAGAGGCGGTCGTGCTAATTCCTGGTGGCGGATCCTACGGGATGGAAGCGGTCGCACGTCAGTTTGCGCGCGGTGCGGATGTGTTGGTTGTGCGCAACGGCTGGTTTTCTTATCGGTGGAGTCAGATCATTGAAACTGGTGGTTTGACGCAAAACTGCACGGTAATGAAAGCGCGCCAAACGGGCAACGATACACGCGCACCTTTCGCTCCGGCCCCCATTGATGAGGTTGTGGCAGCAATTCACGCGGAGAAACCTGCGATCGTTTTCGCGCCACACGTGGAAACTTCTGCGGGGGTGATCTTGCCCGATGACTACGTCACAGCACTGGCGGCAGCCGCGCATGACGTGGGTGCGCTGATGGTTTTGGATTGCATCGCCTCGGGTTGTGCGTGGATCGATATGAAAGCGACGGGCGTGGACGTATTAATCTCCGCGCCGCAAAAAGGCTGGTCAGCTTCTCCCTCTGCGGGGCTTGTGATGTTGTCAGAACGCGCGATTGCGCGGTTGGAAGAGACCACATCTGACAGTTTCGCGATTGATTTGAAGAAATGGCATCAGATCATGCAAGCTTATGAAAACGGCGGCCATGGCTATCACGCGACAATGCCAACGGATGCCTTGCGTGCGTTCCGCGATACGATGTTGGAAACGAAAGACTACGGATTTGATAAGTTACACGATGCGCAATGGCAGCTTGGCAACAAAGTACGCGCGTATCTTAAGGGGAAGGGGATTACATCCGTTGCGGCAGATGGATTTGGTGCGCCGGGGGTTGTGGTCAGCTACACGGATGATCCTGGGGTTCAAAATGGCAGCAAGTTTTCCGCCCTTGGTATGCAAATTGCGGCGGGTGTTCCTTTGCAGTGTGATGAGCCAGATGATTTTCGTACGTTCCGTTTGGGTCTGTTCGGTCTCGACAAGCTTTATGGTGTGGACGGCACGATGGGACGTTTGCGCAAAGTACTTGATCAAGTTCTTTAACCAAGCACCGTCGCCTTACGTGCTTAGCACTAGGGCGACTTTTACCCCCGCGCACCAAGGCCAAGTTGCATGATCGATTTCCTAAGGGGCGCAAAGCTATAGAGTGCCTTCAGTCCTGCTGCGCGCGCATCTCTTAACGGTGGCGCACTTAGCATCGATGTGCGGTTAAGCAACGTAATCCCCGCAATGCGCGTGCGAATATCTGTGATGCGCGCACTGTGATACGCCGCAAGCATTTCCGCATCACCCAGACGTTCAGGTCGCGCCAGCGCCAAATCACGCAGCGCGCGAATATCACCGAGCGACATGTTCAAGCCTTGAGCGCCAATTGGCGGCAACACATGCGCAGCTTCTGCGATCAAGACGATGCGCTCTCCGCTCAAACGCTCTGCGTGTTGACTGATGATTGGCCAAATCGTTCGTTCAGAATTTAGGGTGAGCTGACCCAGAACACCGCAAGATCGCATATTCATAGTCTCTTCAAAGCGGGCCACACCCAGTTCGGCGAGCGCTTTCGCTTTTGCGCTTTCCTCCATCCACACGATTGCGGAGCTGTGTTTGTCTTCAAAATCAGGCAATGGAACCAAGGTGAAAGGACCGCCTGTGCGGTGAATCTCAGTTGAAACATTCTCATGCGGCTCTGTGTGAGTAACAGAAAAAGCTAGCGCCTTCTGGCCATACCGCGTAGTTTTCATTTCTATTCCCGCGGCCTCACGCATAGGCGATCCGCGCCCGTCTGCAGCGATCACAAGCCGCGTATGAACGCGCGTTCCATCGCTTAAACCAACACGCGCTTCGCCGGTGCGTGTGAACAGGGTTTTCGCACCGACACCCGTTCTGTAAGTCACATTCGACAACGTTTTCAGATGCGTAGCCATTTCGCGACGCAACAGCCAGTTGGGCAGGTTCCACCCGAAAGGCAGCTCTGAAATATCTGCGGCGTTGAATTCCTTGGACATACGTGGCTCAGACATTGGCCCGCCCGCATCAATAATGCGCATGATTTGCAAAGGGGTGGCATGGGCAGAAAGGCGATCCCAAAGGCCAATATCATCAAGAAGCTGACGCGCAGGCTGTAAAAACGCTGTGCTGCGCAGGTCTGCACCCGTCGCATCGCGCTCAGTGACTGGCGGCGTGGGGTCTACACAAAGCACGTCAAAGCCAGCTTTCGCCAATGCAGCGGTTGCAGTCAGGCCAGCGATGCCGCCGCCGGAAATGATGATATCGTAATCCAATTTCGCCTCCACTTAGTTCTTAGAGATAGGCGTTTGCGCGTAGTTTGCCACGGGCAAATCGCCGCAATTTCACACCAGAGCGCGCAAGAATGTTGCCAGATCTGCCGTATGATATTGAATATGGTCCTGTGATACGGCCTCTGGTGCCACATGGACTGTCCGCATTCCGAGCGCATGTGGCACGGTCAGATTGCGTGGATCATCTTCGAACATCGCAGCTGTGCTTGTCAAAACCCCGTCCTTGGTAAAGACCGTTTCAAAGGCTGCACTGTCCGGTTTGGGATGAAAATCCGCGTGCTCTACCCCATAGACCGCATCGAATACACCGCTTAAGCCACGCGCTTTGAGCACGTTTTCAGCGTAGGGCGCGCATCCATTGGTGTAAACGATCTTGCGATTTGGCAACGCTTTGATTGCGTCGCGCAGTGAAAAATCCGGCGAAAGCACTGTAAAGTCAATGTCATGCACATCTGTCAGGTAGGGCGTCGGATCAACGTTGTGTTCGCGCATTAACCCGGCAAGCGTGCTACCATGGGTGCGCCAATAGTGTTCGCGCAAGTAATCCGCGCGCGCGCGGTCCACATTCAATTCTTCCATCACATAAGCGGTCATGCGCACTTCGATCTGATCAAACAGGCGCATGTGCGGCGGATAGAGCGTATTATCAAGGTCAAAGACCCATGTGGTCACATCGGAAAAATGGGATTTTGTCATGTGTTGAAACTAACTGGAAACCCAAAGCGCGACAACAGGTTGATCAAAACCAAGGCTGCGCATAAGCTTTGTCAAGGTCGGACAGAGGGAAGTGGTATGAACCAAACGCGCACAGGGCAAACTGATGCTTATTCTCTCATTCTGGAAGCCATTGATATCGGCGTATTCAAGCCCGGTGATCGCTTGGTGGAGAGCGATTTAGCAGACCGATTTGGTGTTTCCCGCACACCAATTCGTGAGGCTTTACAACGGCTTGAGACGCAAAACCTGTTAGTGCGAGATGGGCGCAGTCTGATTGTTGCTTCACTCTCTCACAATCAAATGTCAGAGCTTTATGTTGTGCGATCAGAGTTGGAAGGCCTCGCTGCGCGTCTTGCGGCGCAGCATGCGAGCGCAGAGGAAATATTGGTTCTGCGCGAAATGGTTGAGGCGGATCGCAAGCTTACGGATGATCCTGCGGCACTTTCGCGTGCGAACCGACGGTTTCACAAACAGATCCATCTTGCTTCGCACAATAGATTTCTTGTGCGTCAACTCGATCTTGTACACCGCTCAATGGCGCTGATGGCAACCACGTCGCTAGCTGCGGAGGGGCGCGGTGAAGTTGCGATGGAGGAACATCATTCAATCGTGGAAGCCATCGCGAAAGGCGATCAAGAAGCCTCTGGAAAAGCTCTACGGGATCATATTTCGGTAGCCTTTGTCACAAGGCTCAAACTGGATTCCGCTTCCTCCGAATTTGAGTGAACGATTTCAACATCTTTGTGCCCATGCGCGATTTTTGCCAATAGAACGGCTTGGTGATGAGTTCCCAAGCGCCCTTGTAAATTGCGAGTGTACCTAGGGCCATATAAGCGCTCATGAAGTGGTCCACGGGATCAGATAGTGCTGTAATTCCCCTGAGACGGCAACGATATAGACCGTCGTACTTGTGAACCACATCACGATGAAAGCCACCATTATGGTGTTCAGAAACTCCACTGGCAGTGCCGCATCCATCCACTGTGGTGCGCCAAAATATAATGCCATGCAGGACCAGATCAGTGGCGCTAACATGTACTGGCTGATGGACGACAGGAAAAATGCCTGAAAGCCCAAGATTTTCCATGCGCCAAGTTCGAACAGGAGGCGAAATGGGCGGCGCATGTGGGTGAAATAGGGGATGAGGTAGCCCTTCAACCAGCGTGAGCGTTGCTTAATCCATGGCCACGCTGTGTTGTTGGATTCTTCCAACGTCACCGACGAAATGAGCGTGGTCTGATAGCCCGCGCGCGCCAAGCGGATACCAAGATCCGCGTCTTCTGTGACGTTATGCGCGTGCCATCCGTCTAATTTCCCAAGCACGTTACGGCAAAAAAAATACGCTGGTGCCGCCAAGTGGAATTGCAAACCCGATGCGTGAGATACCAGGTCGGTTCAACCGAAACCACGTCGCATATTGCGATAGCAAAGAAACGCGATAGCGCGTTGGAACGCGCATCATAAAGATCCAAAAATGCTTGAATACATGCGGTTTTTTCAGATATTCGCGCGAATAGCTCGACAACGTCTGAGAGTTGCACAAGATTGGGCGCATCTTTTGCGTCATAGACTCCGATGATATCGCCGCGACAAAACGGCAGCACATAGTTCATTGCGCGTGGCCTTGTGGTGATCTTCCCAGGAGGCCCAATCAAAATGGGCACCCAATTGGGCAGATTTGTGGTCTCAAGATGTGAACGGGTCGGTGTGTCGTTTGCTTCTACGATCAAGATCAGGTCGAGTAGGGTCTTCGGATAGGTCAGCATGCCGAGGTGGCGAAGGCGGGCTTCTAGGATTTCCGTTTCATCGTGAAGTGGGATGAGAAAACTGACCCTTGGAAGTTTTGTCGTCGGTGCCGCTCGGCTTTGTTTTTTTTACAAAGAGCTGAATGAACGCCGCTGCACTCTTGATTACGATATCTGTGAAGACCATGACCACTGCAAAGCCAAAGATCACTCGATATAGCCCGGCGAAAGTGAGCCATTGCAATGCTAGCGCGAAAATCAACATGGGTAGCGCCAAACGAGACAAGTTTTGATTTCGGCGGGCAAACTACGACAGCTTAGATCTTCTGGCACACGTGTTTCGGCCTTCATCGCCATGATCGTGCTTGCGCCCACGCGAATGGTTTCGGTGATATGGCTGCGTGTCGGGATCGCCATTTTCACCGGATGTAGATGAGCGGGCAGGGTTGCCTTGGAATTTTCAAATTGCTCAAGGGAACTTGTGGCAAGGATCGTGGCTTCACCTTCCCTGCGCCACGGTACGCATTGCAAGCGTAGGCATTGGTGCGGATCCAGGTCAGCTTGCGGTGTCAAAGCAGGTAAATCCGATTGCATGTCTATGAAAGGGAGCATGTTCTGAATCGCAAGTGTTTCGTATATACCCTCTTCGCTAATTTGGCCTTGCGAGACGAGCATATGGCCAACTTTGACATCATTTATACATTGATGTCCGAACGCGAGCAGCACGTCTGACGTTTTGATCAGGCCACGGTCGACAAATAAACGTCCGAGCGGCTGCTTGGAGTGAGGCCGCTGAGCGCGTCCACTAGAGTCAACCAGACAGATTTGGGAAGTGTTCATACGAACGCAAAGTTTCTTAACATAACATGACGTTTATGACGATGCGCTGGTTAATAGCCTTGGGCGGATTTCTTGTCTGCCATGAACTGCGCAAAGCGTTCGAACAGATAGAAACTGTCCTGTGGACCCGGGCTTGCCTCTGGATGATGTTGTATAGAATAGACTGGCCGATCCGCGAGGCGGATACCGCAATTAGAACCGTCAAACAGCGAAATGTGGCTTTCAATGACGCCGTCCGGCAGCGTTTGACTGTCTACCGCAAATCCATGGTTCATCGACGTGATTTCAACCTTGCCCGTATCATGATCTTTAACAGGGTGGTTCGCGCCGTGGTGGCCATGGCCCATCTTGATTGTCTTTGCGCCAACTGCGAGGGCAAGCATTTGATGTCCGAGGCAAATTCCAAACACTGGTAGATCCTTTTGCTCCAATATCTCTTGGATCATAGGCACCGCATAGGTACCCGTTGCGGCGGGATCACCCGGACCGTTGGACAGGAAAACTCCATCTGGATTATGTGCCAAAACGTCTTCTGCCGTAGCTGTCGCTGGCAAAACGGTCACATCGCAACCCACAGACGCGAGGCACCGCAGGATATTGCGTTTGGCACCGAAATCGATAGCCACTACCTTATGCTGTGGCGCAGTTTGCGTCGGATACCCATCCGGCCACGCCCACCGCATTTCATTCCAGCGATAGCTTTGCGCACAAGTGACTTCTTTGGCGAGATCCAAGCCCTCAAGCCCGCTAAACGATTTTGCTTGCGCGACCAAAGCCTCAACATCAAAACTACCGTCGGGATCATGCGCAATTGCCGCGTGGGGAGCACCCTGTTGACGGATCATCCGAGTCAAGCGGCGTGTATCGACACCACCAATCGCGATGCGGCCTCGCGCGGCAAGCCAGCCGCCTAATTCTTGCGTGTTGCGCCAGTTCGAAGCTTCGGTCGGGTTCCACTTCACCACCATGCCCGCAGCAACGGGATCTGCTGTTTCGTCGTCCTCAACGTTGGTGCCCGTGTTGCCGATGTGGGGGAAGGTGAAAGTCACGATTTGCCCCGCATAGGAGGGATCGGTCATGATTTCTTGGTAGCCGGTCATCGCCGTGTTGAAGCAAAGTTCCGCGACAGTCGTTCCCGTTGCGCCAAATCCGTGGCCGTAAAACACCGTACCATCAGCAAGTGCTATACAAGCGGTTGGTTTCAAGTTGAAATTTGGTGCAGTCAATGTTTGAGCAGATGTGGGCATGTGGCAGTTCCCCAAGGTCTGAACGCGCTAAAACGCGAGATAAATCTGCGCGAAACTATGTTCCTGCAAGCATGAGGTCAAGGGAAAGTCTAAAAAACGAAATCCTTTTATATCAGTACTTTAAATAAAAATGCTTCTCTTGCACGAAGACGCGGCATTCACTATGGTCCAAGGCTCTCACCAACCAGGGGATGGGTTCGGAGCACGCTATGCGAGACAAAATTAACAAGTCACTCAAACAAGCCATGCGCGACAAGGCGGCCGATAGGCTCTCGACGCTGCGTTTGATCAATGCTGCGATCAAAGATCGTGATATAGCAGCACGTTCCGAGGGCCAAGATGAAGGCGTAGCCGAGGGTGAAGTCCTCGCCATCCTTGGGAAAATGGCGAAGCAACGGCTTGAGAGCGCGCGTGCATACGAAGAGGGAGGGCGCATAGACCTCGCTGAACGAGAGCGCGCCGAGATTACGGTGATCGAAGAATTCTTGCCGCGTCAACTAAGTGATGAAGAATCTACAGAGGCTGTGAACAGCGCGATCGCTGAGGTCGGTGCAGAATCAATTCGTGATATGGGCAAGGTGATGGGGATTCTCAAATCGCGCTACACCGGTCAGATGGATTTCGGCGCGGTTGGACCTGTGGTCAAAGATCGGCTTTGTGCGGGCTAAAGGTCAGTTCATTTCGCTAAGTTGAAATGCGAGCGGATCACTTTCAGTTTCGTCTCGTCCATGATCTCAAATCTATCAACAAAACGCGTTTTGAAATTCACGCGCCCCCTGCGCGCGCCAAAATTCTCACCATGGTTCAGCAGATAGAGCACAAGAGACTGTTTTTGCTTTTTCAATGAATGTCCACCAAGCGCCGCGAGATACGGAACCATCCTATGTTCGTGTTGGCAGAGATGAGACATAAATTTCATTTGAAGCGCGAACGTATCTTGGTTTGCATCATACGGCAGGGCCGCACAGGATCCGCAAAGTTTCCAAAATGCTTTAGCACCAGGCTGGAAAAGCGTTTGCGGGCTGGCTTGCGCAAGTCGATCCCTTTGAACGTCATGCACGATGCCGTGGGTCATGAGTGACCCTGTTGGGTTCGTTAAAAGCGTCTCCACCAATTCGGGATGCGCAATGTCGTCCGCGTCAAATGTCATGCAAAGACCCGCGCCCTTCGCTGAACCAGCGAGATGTTTATACAGCTCTGACAGCTTTGACCACTTATCATTTCCAACGACGTCGCGATCAAATTGGAGGTAGCTCACGCGCGCATCATCAGGAAGATCAGGGGCGACCTGACAGCAGACTACAGCGCGCCAATTGTGGTTGGTCTGCGTGGCGAAGCTTGAGAGTGTAGTGTTTAACAACCGCTCAACGACTGACCAGTCTTGAACCATGTCCGGCCCGACGAGGGGAATAAGAAACGTAACATGTTCAGGCGCGTTCCAAGTCTCGCCCTGTTTTTCAGAGCACAGCGTCATTGCCGTCGTTTCAACAGGGTTGTTTGTGCCAAGCTGCAACGGCCTGCCCAAAAGCTTGATCGCCAGAAGTTGCAAAAATCTAGTTTTCTTAGGAATTGCGGGGGTTTGGGACATGACGGCGTTTCCAAAGGGGCGTTATCGTGTGTGACTGCTAAGCATTTCGCACAATTTTGCATAAAGCGCGAGACGTTCCTCTTCGCTTAGAAAAGCACCGATTTCAACCTCGCGGCCATTGCCAAGCATTGTGACATAGTTTGGCACTGGACCATCGCTTCGGTGCAAGGTCGGTCTGACCCAATAGGTGGTGCAAATCCAATCTTGCACATTGGTCCGTGGATTGTGCCGCACAAGCCGCGTTTCATCGGGTGAAATTGTCAGAACTTCTAGAATGCTACGATCTTTTTGAGACCTGCTTAGCGCATACCAGATCCCTAGCACGGCGATCATAAGAAAGGGGAGCAGGCCCCAAAGCAGTGTCGTTCCTAACAGCCCGAACAATGGCAAAGTGATCATTGTAAATGTCGCCAGAACAAAAGCAGCCAGGCCCTTTGGTGGCAAAGATTGGTGCGGCCAGAGGGTCAAGGTTTGAACTTTATCAAGCTGTGAAGTTTCAGACCATTGATAGGGCATGGGCGTTTCCGGTTATTTTCTTTGATGCTTCAGATTTAGCGGTGCTTTACCAAAAAGAAAGCCCCAGCGGGATACGCCGGGGCTTTGTAAATCTTCAAACTAACTTTGCTTTAGTGCGCCGGTGTTTTATCCCATTCTTCCTGCTTTGGAAGGATCTCGAACGTATGCTCTGGGGGTGGGCAAGGCAGTGTCCATTCCAGCGTGTCCGCATATTCATTCCATGGGTTGTTCTGTGTGACGCGTGCGCCCCAGCGGATTGCATAGAACATAACGCCAAAGAAGAAGACGAAGGATGCGAAGGAGAGGAACGCGCCCCATGAGGAGACGTAGTTCCAATAAGCAAACGCTTCAGGGTAATCGATATAGCGACGTGGCATGCCCTGACGACCCAAGAAATGCTGTGGGAAGAATGTCACGTTCGCTCCGATAAACATCGCCCAGAAGTGCAACTAGCCTGCCCATTCAGGGTACATACGACCTGTCATCTTGGGGAAGTAGAAATAAATGCCCGCGAAGATGGCAAAGACTGCGCCAAGGCTCATCACATAGTGGAAGTGCGCAACAACGTAGTATGTGTCGTGATACGCACGATCCACCGCCGCTTGCGACAGCACGATGCCCGTAACGCCGCCAACTGTGAAGAGGAACAAGAAGCCAAATGCCCAAAGCATGGGTGTTTTGAACTCGATCGAGCCACCCCACATTGTGGCAATCCAGCTGAAGACCTTAACACCAGTCGGCACCGCGATCACCATCGTTGCCAGCATGAAGTAGGACTGCTGTGTCAACGACATACCGACTGTGTACATGTGGTGCGCCCAAACGACGAAGCCCAATGCACCAATCGCGATGATCGCCCAAACCATTGGGAGGTAGCCAAAGACCGGTTTGCGGGAGAACGTTGCGATGACGTGGCTGATAATACCGAAGCCTGGCAAAATGATGATGTAAACTTCAGGGTGACCAAAGAACCAAAGAATATGCTGGTAGAGGATCGGATCACCACCACCTGCTGGATCAAAGAAGGTCGTACCAAAGTTACGATCTGTCAAAAGCATCGTGATCGCGCCCGCAAGCACTGGAAGCGCCAAAAGGATCAACCAAGCAGTAACGAAGATCGACCATGAGAACAATGGCACTTTGAACAAAGTCATGCCTGGTGCGCGCATGTTCAAGAACGTCGTTATCATGTTGATCGCACCGAGGATCGAGCTGGCACCAGAGACGTGCACTGCGAAGATCGCGAGATCCATCGACATGCCGCCTTCGTTTACTGACAATGGCGGATACAGAACCCAGCCAACGCCCGAGCCAAGCTGGTCATTGCCACCTGGCGCAAGAACGGAACAAACCGCCAGAGCCGTACCCGCAACATACATCCAGTAGGACAGGTTGTTCAAACGCGGGAACGCCATATCCGGCGCGCCAAGCTGCAATGGCATGAAATAATTACCGAAGCCGCCAAAAAGCGCGGGAATCACCACGAAGAACATCATCAAGATGCCGTGCCCCGTGATCAAAACGTTCCAGAGGTGGCCGTTGGGCGTACACTCGCTTGCAGCATCTGCAAACATACGCGCGCCTTCAAGACACATGTACTGAACACCTGGCTCCATAAGCTCAAGGCGCATGTAGACGGTGAAAGCGACTGAAATAAAGCCAACAAGCGCTGACGTGATAAGGTATAGGATACCGATGTCTTTGTGGTTCGTAGACATGAACCAGCGGGTAAAGAAACCGCGCTGATCTTCGTGTTCATGGCCTTGAATGGG